>Ga0210059_1001866_pt1 | contig 32328 bp, 26 predicted proteins | sample Ectturendosymbi2_FD_188042 | JGI IMG/M metagenome (GOLD analysis project Ga0210059, IMG submission 188042) | Ecteinascidia turbinata endosymbiont from Florida, USA - Sample 2 (SPAdes) (version 2) | ecosystem: Host-associated > Tunicates > Ascidians > Unclassified | place: Key West, Florida... | reverse complement strand
CTGGGGTTTCGGGTTCAAAAGTTGTGATGTAAGTTAGTAAAAATATTTGACTAATTAGATAATTAATTAATTTGTTTATTTTATATCATAACTTTGGGAACCAAAAACGCTAGAAAGTTGATCAAAGGCTCAAAAGACTCGGACTCGAGCCTAGTTTCCAATGAAAACTTCAGCGAAACACTTTGGCTTAGCGGTTGGGCCCTAGGCCAGGCAACGTGACCTAAAATGACCCTAAAACTACTTCACTTACGACGTCAGTCACAAAAAATCCGCTCCCCCAACCAAAAAATTTTTCTTCGAATGCAATCTACTAGACTGACCGATCCGTTTGAGCCCTTGAACAGCTCTCTAGCGCAATTGGCGGAGGAGCTAGGGCGTTGGTAAGGCAACCAAAAACTGCTGTTTTTTAGGCCGAAATCGAAGTACAAATATATCATAGACCAGTTCTCAAAGTGTTGATATGCCTGATGTTAGTTTTAGAATTAAGCAAGCTGGACAGCAAAAGGTTGCATTAATGCTGTCACTAAATTAGAAGCAAACCCACCCATTTAAGGTTGTTAAGCATGTCTTACAAATTGTTCCTATGTCCACTTACATGTGATGAGTTTATTGAATTTCACTTTGATATAAGTGAGTGGTTGGTTCATAGATGTAGTGCTATTACAATACTCTGTTGTATGCAGTCACTTCCTTCCTTGTAAGCCAACATAGGGATGACAGTTGCGTTTTGATATTGGACTACTGTTTTCTTTGTAAATAACAATTGCAATGGAAACAGAAGAGTTAACAACATATTTAAGGTCTTCCTGCAAAAAAGAAAACTTGTCTAAAAGGTTTCAAGATACTGATGAAAACTATGGTAAACAATACTCGAGTATTTATTTTGTTCGGAGTCAGTTAATGAAGGAACGCATTATTGAGGCTGCTAAGCTGAAATGGGGACAATCAGTAAATATGAAGCAGTTATCAGATGTTGTCTTAGGTGAAAAATGCTGTATTATTGGCACTTTGTTCAAAGTCATGGAATTGCAGCCAAGCATTTTGAAGGAAATCAGTGATGAACTGAACATTCCAGTGCATCCAGGAAGAAATAAGTTCACAAGTGAAACTGATAAGCTAGTGCTTGAAGATGCTATGCAACGAATTTCATTGACTGGAAATATCAATCCAAACATGTGTTTTACTGGGACTGTTGTTGCACTATTAGGAAAAGAAAGCATTTCTGGGCAGTTTCATGTGGAGGATATGACTTATCCTGGAATTCCTGTCCAGTCTCCGTATCCAGACATATGTGAGGAATCACAATATGTCTTGTTTCTTTCAGGGTTAGGAATTGGAAGCAAGCAAGAAAAAACTTTTCAGATTCAGCTCCTTATTGATTACATAATTGGCATGTTGGGAGACAATGAGGATCATGCTTTATGCTCTCAAATTGTCCATGTTATTATTGCTGGAAACTCACTTTCTGGTGATACGCAAGACAAAGTCTCTCAGAAAAAAGCCAAGTATCTGACATACAAGACAGAAGCTTCAACTGTCACTGCAGTGAAGGATCTTGATTTCTTTCTTTCACAACTTGTTCCCTACGTTAGTGTGGATGTAATGAGTGGTGAATATGATCCATCCAATCATGTTTTGCCCCAGAGGCCAATGCATGCATGTTTATTTCCTTTAGCTCAAAAATATCATGGAAGCAGTTTTTCCACAGTACCTAATCCATATGAGTGCAAAATTAATGGTGTCCATATGCTTGGTACATCTGGACAAAACATAAATAATTTAAAAATGTTCAGTGGTGTTGACGATAGTATTACACTGATGTTGGAAACTCTCAGATTTCAACATTTGGCTCCTACAGCCCCTGATACACTGGGCTGTTTTCCATATTACAAGTCAGACCCCTTTATCATTGATCACTGCCCTCACATTTATTTCTGTGGAAATCAAGACAAGTTTGCGTTTTCAATTGAAGAAGGAAGCAGTGGACAAAAAATTTTATTGTTAAGCATTCCTGAGTTTGTTAAAACATCTTCTGTTGTGATTGTTAATTTAAAAACATATCATGTGCAAGAAATTTTTGTTGATGTTAACTGGCATGATGGTAGCAGTACTGAAGACCCAGACAATTAATTACGCAATAATTTATTGTATTGTTCTATGTCAGAAGTTTGATAAATTGTCCTTTTTCAAAAATTTATGAGTTGGTAGTTGAAATCATGATGTGTATCAAAGTTAGCAAGACTATTGTTTTTCAAAGAAAATCAAAGAGTAGTTGTTCTCATGTATATGTGTAGCATATTGCAGGTTGTCCAACTTTGTCCTTTTACGTTTGTTAGACTTAGTTCTTTTGGATACTGCTTTAGTAGTATGGCTGAACATCATTCCTTGGCAACAAGTGGCAATACAACCTATGCCCATTCCTCACCAGCTGTTTCAGGCAGCACAATGCAGATCGATAGTTTCCCAGCTACTGATCCTCCTATGGCTGAAGTTGAAGTTAGAGATAGCAGTCCAAAAACAGAGCTGGTTGGCAGAATGGATTCTGAGGATGACCAGAAAATGCTTCTTGCTGTGTTGCAGTTTTTGAAAAGGAAGAATTTGTCCAAGGCTGTTCAAGCATTGGAAGGTGAAACAGAAACATCATCTAGTGAGTTATGTAATTCATATTCAAATTTGTTTCTCATGTTTGATGTGCATGATTATGTGTAATTGTGTATAGCCCATTTTACTTCGTACTTTTATACAGGGTGACACAAAAAAAAACGGTCATCACCAAAAATCGAATAACTTCCAAATTTTATTTAGATTGACACAAAACTTCAGCTACATTAGGCCAAGCCTGTGTAGCAGACATCTCCAAAGTTTCAAGTCTGTGCTATAAAAACTCTTTGTTTTACTGGCGCTCAAAAAATGTGCTCCAAATGAGCTCCCTGGTGCTGCAGCCACATTTGGATCCGGTGGGCAAAGTTCTCTATGACTCTACCGCATTCCTCCCTTGGGATCACTCTTATTGCTGCTGTGATTGCTACCTTCAGGCCAGGGATAGTCTGAGGGTACACCCTGTCCTTAAGGTATCCTCACAGATAAAAATCTGGGGGTTCAAGTCTGGTGAAGATGGCGACCACTGCTGGTCACACCTGCGGCTGATCAGTCGGTTAGGGAAACGCTGCTGTAGCCATGCCAATGATTCGTTTGAGGTGTGGGGGGTGGCACCATCCTGCTGGAAGCACTGGAGGGCCCTGACAACCCCTCTGGGTCAACCAAGTGCTGTCCAGAACTTGCCAAGCACCTGGACAAACCGCTCGGTGTTGATTGTCACAGACCGCTCGTTGTTGAAGCACAGACTTGCTTGGGCTGTGGACAACAGAGTTCTGACAGCAGCACGTTGTGTGGTGTCCTTGATGATGTCGGTCGTCCAGAGTGTGATTGTCTGTTAGTGTCTTTACGATTGAGGTTATGCACAATCCCATGGGTTCTGAACTTGTTGACCCATCTGTAGATCATTGACTGGACAGGAAATTCACGACATCTGAACCATTCTTGGAATTGCAATTGAGCTGCGTGGATAGACTTCTGCTGAAAATATGCCTCAACTATAAATATCTTTTGCTCAGTAGTCCGTGGCATGATGAAGCTCAATTTGGTAGGCTCTTAGAACATTAATTCTACTTGGTAAATCTGAAAAATAAAAAGAATTGATTAATTATTTGAAAAGTATTTAAGTTTAGGTGATGACTGTTTTTTTTTGTGTCACCCTGTATAAACTGCAGCCAAAACTAATATGATCATGAAAATATTCATGCCTATTTAGCCAATTTTTTGCTTTTCCTGCGTGGAAAGTGTTTCTGATGTGGGAACATACCAAACCATATGATGAAAAAATACACTCTATAGATGCTGAACTAGCAGGGCATGAACATAAGCTTTATGTGAAACTGCATAGGTTGTGTGGGAGTGGCTTCTTTTTGTTTGCTGTGTGCATGCTGAACTGACCAGTAACACTTTGCGAAAGATGGGGTACATTTCTTTAGCCTCAATTTTGAATGCCATAATAGGTATAACAAGTTATTGTGTAATTCTGAAAAAGGTGATATTGCATGATGCAATAAAAACAAATCAGAATGTTTTAAAGAACAAATACTTGTTCTTTAAAAAACCCATAAAATGGGTTAAAAAAACAAGGAAAACCTAGGTGGGTTGTTTTTTCGAAAAAAACTGGGTATTTCTCAACCCTGGCCCTAAGGAGCAAGGATAGTTGAACAAAGGGTAACCATTGCTTGTAGCATTTCTTTGTAGCTCCAATTTGAACCAAAAACATTCGAGTCTACTTAACGTTTGGCCTGCTTTGCGTTCCCATTTAGAAAGAGGGATTTTTGGTGCATGAACCCTTTAACGCCCGCACCGGCCACTATAGTGGCTGGCACTCTTTTGGCCATAATTCGCCAGCTGCTGCAGCTAGAGAGGTGTTCAAACCCTCTACGGATTCAGCAAGTCGTCTAGTTCCGAGTCAAAAAAACATTTTTCAGTTTTGGGTTTGGGGTTGTCTTGGGGGACATCACAAGTGGAGGTGTTTTAGCATTTTTATGGCTTACTTTACCTGGACCTGGAAGCCCATCGAATGGCCCAAGTATTTTTTAGAAACTAGGCTATCCTATGAGTTTTTAGACCCCTTGATTGGCTTTCTAGCATATCTGGATCAAAAATTATGCCAGAAAAAACAAAAAGTGGTCAAAATTTCTATCCCTGAAAAAGATAACTAGGGTGGAATAACACCCCTTTTGTATATGGCCATAACTTGCCGTTAGAATAGGCTAGAGAGCTGTTCAAACCCTCTAAAGACTCGTGAAGACTAGTAGTTTAGACTGGAAAAAAAAATTTTTCAGCTTGAGATCACAGGTTTTTTTTTGATGTTTACATATTGAGAAGATGTTTATGCATATTTGTTTTCATTTGAATAATGACGTCACATCCGGGGAGTCGAACAATCCATCAGATTTTGTGACTCGAAGTTTTTTGGATTCTAAGCTACAATACGAGTCTTTAGAGGGTTCGATGGACTTTCTAGCATTTCTGGTTCAAAAATTATGGCGAAATAAGCATAAATTAATTAGGGAAATCCCCTGAAATTACTCAGCCATGTCCTCAATAATTTGGGGTCTTCTGGCCCTAACTTGGGCACCAGAAATGCTAGGAAGTTGATCTAGGCCTCTACAGCTTCATATTCCTACCTAGAATACAACCAAATTTTGAGCCACACTTTTGGCCCATTGTCCGGGTGATGACATCATAAAGAACAATAAAAAAGCAAAACCTACCCTTTTTCTAACGACACCCACTGAAAACCCTGAACCCAAATCTCAAAATTTCTTTTTCAGTGCAAACTATAAGACTTCACGAGTCTTTCGAGGGTTCGAATAGCTAGCTAGCATATTCTAGTGCCGAGTTATCGAAAATCGAAACGCCGCCAGTAGGAGACTCAATGCATTTTCTGCAATTTTCTGATTTTGGGGTAAAATGGGGTTTTTGGGCCATAAATTTGGTTCCATACATGCTAGAAGGTCAATCAAGGGCTTTATAGACACGGGATATCATGTAGTTTCCAAAAATGGATTGAGCTAAAATTTTGGCTCATTAGATTGACGTTCAGGGCCAGTCAAAGTTGGTAAAAAATTCAAAAACACCCCCACTTTGAGCTCCTCCCAGGAGAACCCCTGACCCAAATCAAAAATATTTTTTTAATTGAAACTAGAAGACTTGCTGCATCCATAGAGGGTTTTAACAGCTCTCTAGCTATAGCAGCTGGCGAGTTATAACCAAAAACGTACCAGCCGCTATAATTGCCTTTTCGGGCGTCAAAGGGCTTCCATACCGTTTGGTGAAGTTGCTTGCCAAAGATTACCTACCGGTATGTTTTTCAGAAATTGCCCTGAAAATTTTCACTGGTCACCTTTGAAAAGTTAACAAAGCGCAAAAATTTGCCCTACTTGGCCTTTTCGGCAAAGGTTACCAATGGTGAAAGTTTTGGCCATTTTGGCTACGGTTACTTTTATTGACCACTTTGGCTATGAATACCAACGGTGAAAGGTATGTGATTTAGGGGTTGCCTTTGAGCAACTTCTGGCATCTCGCTCTGCCACATGTGAGTTTGTGTTCATTGGAGGCAATCTCTGGCACCCCCTGTTCAAACAGGAGTTTGCACTGAACCTGATGACTACTAACACTCGCGCGCCATGGTTGTTATGCATAGAGCCCTGCACCCAAAAGTATAGGCCACTGATTACTTGACAATTTTCGGCTAATTTTTGGTGCAACTTCATTTTGCAGCGTTAGATGAAAAACGCTTTCTTTTAAGCGACATTGTGCAAGATTTACCAGTACTCACAGATATGCATGTTCCCACTCAAGCCTGCATGCTTAATGTGTTGCAGCTGCTTGTTTGAGACTTACGTGAAATTTTGCAAATTCTTTGTTTGTTTCATTCACTCTGCATTGCTTTGCAACTGCACACTACTTTGCAGAGTGAATACAGATTACTCCGACGAATTGTACATTGGTTAAATGCTATAACTGCGTTTTCACATAAAATCCCAGAATCTCAAACGAAAACCATTCATACGTGAAAAACTTAGTATGGCTAACCACATAAACCGGATATTCAAATAGAAATGTTATTTTTATTTGTAGACTTATTAAACTCTTACTCCGTGCCGATTAATGTGAGTGAAAGGCACAGTTCTAAGATTTACACCTTAGCTGCTGGTATGGTTTAGCCTAAAAAACAGCAGTTTGCACGTGTCTTTGTGTGGGCATAACTCTGACACCGAAAACACTAGAGAGCTGTTCAAACGCTCAAAAGACTCAGCAAGTGTTCGGGTCTGCAATGAAAAAAAATTTTTGGGGGTTTGGGATTTTTTGTGGAAGACATGATAAGTGGAGTAGTTTTTGGCCTTTTTGGCCCAATTCATCTGGTCCTAGGTCCAAACCACTTGATGGTAGTATTTCGTTCAAGTTTTTATTGGAAACTAGGCTAAAATCCAAGTCTTTTGATACTTTGGATGACTTGCTGGGGTTTCAGGTTCAATAGTTATGACCTGAACAAATAACAAAATTAGTAATTATATAATCCACTAATTAGATAAATAAATAATTATTTTGTTTATTTTAAATCATAACTTTTGAACCAGAAATGCTAGAAAGGCAATCAAGGGCTCAAGACTCGGATTCTAGCATAGTTTCCAATGAAAACTTCAGCAAAATACTTCCGTCTAGCGGTTGGGGCCTAAGCCAGATAACATGAGCCAAATGGCCCAAAACCTGCCTCACTTATGATGTCACTCACAAAAACCCAAAACCAAAAAAGTTTTTTTCACTGCAGTCTCGAAGACTTGCCGAGTCTTTTGAGGGTTTGAACAGCTCTCTAGTGCAGTCGGCTGTGGGGCTATGCGGTTGGTAAGACAACCGAAATATGCTTGAATTTAGGCTGATTTCCAGCTATGATATATTCGTATGCTGGCAGCCAAGGTGTTAAGCAGCTGAGTGTTGGCATTGGGCTGGCCAGAAAGCAAAGCAAAAACTATCTTTCATTGACTGAAGTCGACATTGTATGGTGGCCTGTAGCTGCCAAGCCGCATAAACCTATTATCACCTTCAACAATAGTGTGGTTCAAATGCAGTTGAACTGTCATAAATGTATATTGCCGCATCACAGAACAACATGGTGGGAGTACTGTAGAAAATTGGTATCAAACAGGTGTACAGCCACATTGCAGAAACCTCGTCGAATTACAGAAAGTCATAGCAGTATCCACGCTGCATGGAGCTGTTCAAAGTGTATGAATTCATGTTCATCTGGAATTAGGCGAGCTGCTCTGGGATGCAGGGCTACCTTGAAATTCTATGTGTGGTTTGTGCACCATGCTGTTCTCAAATGCGAGAACAGCACAGATGTTATTGCTAAAGGGATTTGGCATGCCCACTAAACAGTCCCCCTAGCTGCGCTCCTGAATGTTTGATGCAAGCTTGAATTCGGCCTGCAAAATTTCAAGAAACTGAACCCCGACTTTCATCTCTGCAGTAGCTAAACCAAATAACATGTAGTGGCGTAAAATTAGCATTGGCGTAACGTTTGGAAGGTACACATTCCCGTTCAAAAACTTTGCATGTTGTAATGCATGTAAGGGCTCACGCCCCCATGGAAATTTCTTGATGACCCCCTGGTTAAGAACCACTGATCTAGACACAGTCCAGTCCCAATCGACCAAGTGTTTTGCACTCGTTGCATGCTTTTCCAGTTAACAGCTCTGTCAATTACCTCTCTTGTGTGTTCTTCCTAACGTGCAACCCATTTGTATTAACACAAACGCCAAGATGTGTTTAACCTTTTGTTCAAAGAAATAGTATGGCTTCTAGCAAAAACTTCACCTTCGCCTTAAATTTTAAAATAGCTGAAAACTTCTTGATTTCTGATCTTTTCCATTCATAACAAGCAGTGATGAATCTCAACGTAAAGCATAATTTGACCTGCAAAACTTGGGAGAAAATAAGACTGTTTGCTGTTCTGAAAACATAAAATTTGTTTCCACATATGAAAACCTCAAGAAAAGTCACATTTATTTACATTGCGTTTTTATACCCTTCTGAAAATGTACTGCAATGCAAAGCAATGCTAGATCGGTACTAATTAGTTATCACTTTCATGTTATGCTGCTGCTAGTAAACACAGTAGTTCCTAGTGAACTTTGTCAGCAGGGCTTGAAAAAATGTAAATTTCCCAGGAAGCTTACCAAGATTTACCATTGGCTGCAAGTTGAAGACTATCGTCCCTTGATGACATCACAAAAAGAATTTGTTTTCTTGAAAACGTTGTACTCAGAGTCTACCACTGCGTTCACATGGATCAACTTGATCAATTCACGTTCAATGTGTAAACAGTTTCATCGCCGTAGCATGCCACACTACCGCTCGGTATGCTAAAAGCGAGATACTGACACATAGGCGTATCCAGTGGGGACGGCCAGGGCCATGTCTCACCCACATTTTTAGCATATCTAGTCAATTTGTGCTTTGAGAGGTGGTATCCCAAACAAAGTATTGTTGCCCACCTAAAATCAACCATTTTAGTCCCCAAATTTTGGGCTGTCTTGTCTACGCCACCATACTGACAGGGTGCAAAAGTGGTGAAAGCGGCAAATCTTCATTGCGAAGTGGAAAATTCTTGCACCAAAGCTTTGCTTGTGGAAATCGGGAAGTACCTTACTGGCAAATCGTCAATGTTTGTGGGAAATACAATTTGTTTTGTGGAACTCTTTAATTTAAAGAAACTCCGTTAGAGTTGTGGATAACTTACCTAAGTAATGCATATCTGGGTCTCAATCTAAAATTGCTCCAAGGACCAAATGAGGACAAATAAAGTAACTCGAGGGCCACATTTTGACACTTACACAACAATGGCGGTACCTGAGCTTTACTAGAAACATCTTCGACATCTTATTTCCTGCAAAAGATATTGTGACTGAGTTATAAGCCAATCATTTCTCACCATCTCTCTATGTTCATTTAAAAGGCACTTGTTTACTCGCTAGCCGAGCACTTCTAAACACTGGTGAATAAACTAAATAACGTAAATGTTAATATTCAAAAATTCCCAAAACCCCCCCGCGAGCCACATGCAGCCCGAATGTTTGAGACCCCTGCTTATCTATGAAACTTCGCAACGATTGCCAACATTTGAATTAACCTTAACATGGTATTATCTAACTCTGCAGTAGTGTTGTAGCAAGTGTTACGTGTTAGCTAACTTTAGTGTTAAGAATGTGTCTGTAACCCTATGGTTCTGTCTCCAATGCAGTTGCAAAACGTGTCTGTAATCCTGTGATTCCGCCGGCTTCAATGCCTTGTGCTACGTTCTGTTTTGATTGTTTTTATCGACCTGCATTCTGCAGAGTGTGTGTTCATACTATGGACGTGTCTGCTCATAACAAATAAATAAAATAAAAAATAACGACCAACCAATTTGCAGTTCGTAGAAGTAGACTAATTAAAGACTTCTAGACACCAAACTAAAGATTTCCGCTGGATAATAAATTTTAATAATCCCTCCACACAAGGTTTGTTGCATTGCGTTGTCTTTAGTAAATACTGTAGCCTTGTGCTGCCTACACCAAGTAATACTTACTGCTTCATCATATACAAAACCAAAGAAGTTGCGTGTCTATGCAACATTCACATACACTAACATAGTTCTAGAACGTGTTGGCTTTACTACATGTGGCATAGCAGCAATATTCAGTCTCACAGCTTTCCCCGTCTCAGTAACCGGCACATCATCACACTATGTCGCAATTACGACACGCAACTAGCAACTACATGAGATCACTGTTATTACGTATGCGTAACTTCTGCATTACAAAGCCAGATATTGGGACACTGTGACTCAGCGAGGAAATTCATACAGTCTGTCTTGTGATTTGCTTGCAATTCTTTGCATGTCATTTGATTTTACTTGACTTGCAGCTAATTAATTTCCCGCGACCATGTACCATTTCCGAAGAAGGTCCTTCCCGATTTCCACACTTTATCCAGCCCTGTTTGCCAGTAATCTAGTAAACTTTTTCAGTAAGCCTAATGGTTTCTGATAAAAAATCCTACTTTACAATATTGTACCATTCATTTTACACTTAGGTCTGCAGTGGTATTATATCTGAATCATACTAGCTGCTAACAGCATGATTACCCAGCTACAAAAGCTATGGATATTATGTACCGACTGATAATTATCGCTTAGTTCTTTTCAGATCGCTACACTACTACAGATCTGGTTTGATCATTCTGACTAGGAGATGATGTAGTAGTTAATGTTTTTCTTACTTCTACAAGTAATACTATGCCTGTCCACCTACAATGCCAAAGCCTTAGTGATGATTAAACCAAAGAAACATCAAATACTTGCAGTTCCACTGTTGTAGTTTGGTATGGTAACTCATAACAATCGCATTTCGAGTGCTGTAAAGAGCACTGTTTTAGGTAAACAAGTTCACTTTTCAGTCAATTTGGCAAAGCTGTTAGTATCTAAGAGCTGTCTCTCAAATAGCTTTAGCTCCAGCTGCAGTCTTAAATTTTAAACTAAGCTCCAGCTCTAGCTCTTGATTTTTAATCTGAGTTGTAGCTCCTGGCAAAATGTCCAGCTCCGGCTCTGCAGCCTTGCTGGCATGAAGATTTCTTGAGGTAACACTTATTTGTAGTATGTTACCAATGCTGCTTTTATTTTCAGTTTCTAAGTTTTCCAACATGTCAGGAGGAAGCAACAGTTTGAGCACAGCTGAAGTCACATCGCTTCTCTCGGCATACTCAACTGAAGCTGACCCGTCAAGCTATGAAGACAATTTTCGGTAAAACATGGGAATGCCTAACACATTTTCCAATATTTCCGCAAATGTGACTTACTCTTCTAACATCTTAAGCTAATCCCTAAACCTCACTTTTTTGACATCAAACTATCTCAGTAAAGATTATTGTATTGAACTTAGTTATTGCTATGCATTTGAATTTATTACTTTTAATTGACCAATGTTCTGAAGAATGCTTCAGCAAGTCATTGAATCGAGTTTGGATTCAAACAAGTGGGAACTCTCTCAGCTCTTGTACCCTGTCTTCATTCACATGTACTTGGAACTGGTTTACAACAACCATGACATAAAAGCAAAAGCATTTTTTTCTAACTTCAGGTACTTCCGTTGTTATGCAACCGGTGTTTGTGATGGTATGTTTGAACTGTATGCAAAAGAAGTATGGCTGGTTTGTGGACTTAATAAATCGTTTGGTTGTTCGTTACAATGTTCTTGTGACAGTGAAAGCAGTTGGCTGCTGACAAATGAGGTCACTGTTGGTGTAAGTAATCATAATATGTCATTATTTCTAACTGTATAAGATTGCAAAATGGTGAGCAGAATGTTAGAAGTAAGGATCAGTTGACTTTGTTACCTGTTTCCAATTCTTTTATTATGTTCTTTTGACAATTTTAGTTACATCTGCTGTAGTAAATACTGCTGTCTAGTGCCTACTGGTGCTCCGTGCCATCTGGTGATCCTACATACGTACTGCATGCGTTTAGGCTGTCGCCTCAGCATCTTCACTCTCATGAGTTAGGTAAATCATCGTCCCAAATGAAGACTGGTATTAAAGACTCTTGAATTGTCTACAAAAAGCAATGTTTTAACTTTGCACCAGCAAAGTATTTTTAACGAGTTGCGTTGTTAACCATGGTATTAGGAACCCTGAAATGTAAAAAAGTTTGCATTGGGTATGGGAACCTGTAGAAGATTCTCAAAATAGTTTGATGTTATATACTTACAGATGATACCTAATTGCACGTTGATTTGAGTAAATGTTGGGTACAGTTTGTGCAAAGGTTTGAACTTACAAGACCTTTGACTTTCACGTTGCTTGAACTCCAAGGAATGTGGAAGGGCTAAATTTGATAAATTCTTCCTGAGAGTTGATCTCACAAAACGTTTAGTCTGGCCCAACCATTCATTCATTCATTCATTTTCGTGCCCGCTTCGTCTGAGGAGGGTTGCGGGGGCAGCAGCCCTAGGAGGACTCGAAATACCTCACGGTCACCAACACTCTCAGTTCTGCTTGGTCCACACCAAGACAGGAACAAGCAAGGTCAGAGATGTAGTCACTCCACCTTGTCCTTGGACGACTTCTATTTTAGTAAATTATAACAGCGAAGGATCAACATTTAGCGGTATTAAGTCAATTATTCACTGTTGTTTGGCTGATCCAAAAAAACAAGCAACCATAGCACAATTGAGCGGCGGAAAGATAGCTCAGTGACGCTGATAATTCCTTCATGTCACCCCGATCTTTGTTTCATTGCCTTGATAGCTTGAGTAAATCTGAAAAGTCTATGTCTCGTTGAAGTTAAGCAATTTTCATGCTCAGCGTTCCTTCTGATTCGCGTAAATCCCTACCTCTTTTTTGGCAGGTATCAAATAGTATTAACACTATTTATTAAATACTATTAAATTAGCAAATAGTATTAGTACTGTGTAAAATGTAATAATACAAATGTATTAATACATTTTAAATAGTTTTCTACACGTACATCGCCAGGTTTTCGTCGATGGGGGCCAACAAAAATTCCTGCCGTTGAGGAGCAAAAGAAATGAAAAAGTCATCGCCCATTTTTAACAAGGCGCACCAATTTCAAATAGAGAAAGAACAGAGCAGCAGGGCAACTTGACTGCCTTTGTCCGATTTGTTCGTTATACTCGACATTCGCAAAACCAACACCAAAGAAATTTGGCGTTTTGGTCAAATGTAACTTGGGTCTAAATTGCACCACAAGTGGTCGGTGGATCCAAGTACTTGAAAAAAGACTACCATATGAAGGGATTTGTACTTTTTCGGTTTTTCTTGGTAATCGATTTTCTTCTACAGTTGCATGCTAAAACAATACTGTGATTGTGTTCAAGATCAATACCAACTTAGCTCTACGTGTTCACTTTGTCGAAAGCAAAAATAAGTTCTAGTTGAATAACGTTTTTTCACGAACATTCTAATTACCAACTCCTTTCCAGTTAAATTTCACAGACTTTTCAGTTGCGGTTGATCCTGCACACGCACAGTAGTGATGTATGTGAGTGCTGCGTTACAGTTGTAGTTTGCTACAAGTCTCATGTCGAAAACATTTTCTCTGAACTTGTTTACTTTCAAGCCAAATCTACGAAAGCCAAGTGTACGGCAGCCTTAAATTTTTGCTCTTAATCCAGGGACCTTCAAACTACGGCCTGTGGGCCAAATCCGGCCGGCCAAGACATTTTGTCAATAATGAAAAGTAATATATGTCAGAAACATTTGTTGATATGGTAGAATGTAACATAGCCTATCCGAAACAACCACATTACGTAAGATGTCCTGCCCTTGAATTGTTGTGTAGCAGCATATATGTCCCTCTAGCAAAAAGGTTTGGAGACCCTTGTCTTAATCCAATACAATGGTAATCATGTATTATGGATGGTGCAGAAGTTCAAAAGTTGAAAAAATAAAATGTGCATCACTCAACAGACTATTACTTGCATGGACGATTTGCGCTTGTTCACTTCTGCCATTCTCATCTAGTTAGAAGATCTGCTTCGTATATCACACTTTGCATCGTACGCAGGTCCTCAACACATGAACTGTTAACAAATATTCTCTGTCGGAGTTCTTAAATTGCTGTATAAATGGGTAAATGTATCATAGTTGGCAAATTGACACTGAAGAATAAGCCCATTTTCAAAGTGTTTTGTAATATGCAGCGCTACTTTGGAAGATTTTCATGAAGATGATATACGCGAACTATCAGCTGTAACAACCAAGTCTCACATGGAAGGAAACACATTTGTGTACAGTCTGCGTTCCAACAAATACGTTGTACGTCTTTCACACGAGTCGAATGACTTGCTGAAACGTAGTCTGCAGGTACAACGTGCAACATTGCTTTGAGGGTTGCGTTTCAGTCCTTACGGAAGTGTAATTTGACAGGTATACGCGCTTGATTAATGAATTACAAACCTGTGTTCAGGATAAAAATTCTCCAATCGTTCAAAACATTATAAAGCAACATCTGAGTTTAGAAGTTTTCGAAGGCCTTCCCCGAACGAAAGCGCAAATCAAAGCCAGTGCCGGTGGACTGTGTGGGGAGCCACGACACGATGAAAACAAAGCCAAAGTTAGTGCCGTGTTGCGTGGACTAATGGATAAGTTGCTCTTGTGTGAACAGTCTGTTTCTTACATGTGTACATCTCTCGGGAGCATGCGTGGTTTTGTTTGCGTTTACGCCTCAACCCAGTGGTTCCCAACCGAGGTACCGCGGCACCCTAGGGTGTCATTTACAGCGCCCAGGGGTGCCGCGAGCTAACACGTTTTTCAATACATCATTGAAAAGATGTTTTCAAATATCGCCAAACCTCAAACCAAATTGCTATGGGTTCACCACTAGGTGCCGCAAATTATTTCTCTTTTGTAGGTTGCCGCAAGTCTAAAAAGGTTGGGTACCACTGTCTTAGCCCTTTGTCTAGTTCGTTAGTAGCTGTCCATATGTAAACATTCACAGTTTAAATTCAGTCTATCTTTTATTGGTTTATTCACGCTGTGTTCTCATGTGAAATATACGTTCCAGTTAGCGAAATAACTTTCTCAGCTTTCTCTGTCCGTCCTACTAGGGGAGGTGCGATTGTAGTGTTTGTTTGTTTGGAGCAGCGCATCCGCATGTTAAGTCACAGGACCTTCCCAATTGAAGGTTTCCGCACAGGTCTTTGTTTGTTGAAATTATGCAACACAATTAGGGAAGCAAAGGCAAATTGAATTTTTTTTCATTTTTCAGAATGAGTTTGCGTCGATGTTAGGCTTATGGAAAGTATGGTATAGAGGGGTAGGCCGAAGTCTTGGACTTGTATTGCGAAATGATATTTGACTTGGCTGTAAGATTATTTTTATTCACAGTGGCCCATTCCAATTTTGCACCCCCAAACTTTCGCTGCTATTGAGCTAGACTGAACGGGCGCATGGGGCGTGTTGCTTCTATATTAGATTGCATGTTTTAGTTACCCATGTTGTTTTGTTATACTTGGGGTGTGCCGTGATGTCAACCCTAGTTACTGCACTGCCTTTTAGACGCTTTCTTTCATGCTGTCGGAATTCTTCGTTAGTCGTCATGTCTATGCTCCGAAAAACGTCTCAGTCGCTTGATCTCAGGTATTTTATGGGCTGTTAAAAGAACCAGACATCGATATTCCACTTGAGGATGACGATGACGTGGGTGAAGAATTACCGGAAAGCATGTCGTCGAAGTCTAAAAAAAAGAAAAAGAAGGAGTTTTTGTCGAAGAAAAATAAAGCGGATCCAAATGCTCCTTCAGCTTCTCGTATCCCACTTCCTGAACTGAAGGTTGGGTGGAATGTGCTGTCCCAACTAAATATTTTATTCCTCTTATGAAGCTATTAAGTTATAGTGCATGCGACACTACAAATCTACTTTTTCCCCTTGCAGTGTAGAACTGTACCCTAAAACAAATCCAGTTCTCTCTTAATGGTGTTTGCCGTGTGGCAAATACCTGGACATGTTTTTGTTTGGTTGCAATATTATTGTTGGTTGTTGCTTCAGGATGCAGACAGACTTGAAAGAATCAACGCTGCAAAAGAAAGCCTGAAGCGAGTCAAGCTCGGCGGGCCTGATAACATTGCCCCGTCAGTTTGTTTCTACACTTTTACCAACTCGTTTGGATCTGTGTCGGCGATTGACATATGTGACGATTCTTCTCTGCTTGCCGCTGGTAGGTGGATCTTTGTAATGTTACTTGTGGTTTTATCGTTTGTCGCTGCCTGAATTCGATGTCATTTTTTAATTTAAAGTTACACTGATTTATTTTCATTTTGGTTCCCCTTTACAGAATTGGCTGTTCATAACAGGCCATTCCTGAAACGAGACCATTTCAAAGCATAGCAAGTTAGTGACAGATCAATTGAAAACGGTCTCTCGAGTTGTTTTGCTAAATTTAAGTATCAAGGTAGAGACCAAAGTTCTGCCTCAAAGCTACTGTTAGCATACTTGTGCTGTAGTGTAGACAGATGATGTCTTATGCATCATCGTGTTTCGAAAGCGATTTGGTTTGATATGTCTTGATTTGAACCGTTAGGGCGAAGATGCTTAGTTATCAAAGATTGTCATGATCAGGCCTGTTAAGTGTGGTTTGTTTTGTACTGATTTGTTTTATCAGCACACCTCAATTTTCTAAATGTAAACTTACAGAGTACGAAAAGGCAAAACTGCTTCCTTATTAACTGTTGTGACATTACTTCAGCACCGCAGATCAGTTACTGAAATTATAATTTTTTCTATTACTTTTTGCAACTAATTGGGCTTAGAAGAACAATAGGAATGTTTTTGTAGGGTCTGTGGCTGTAAAACTATCAGGCGCTTAAGTCTTCTTTAACGCTCTTGGAGCTTTTCTTACTGGTCATCTGATGCGGACCACAGGTTTTCAAGATTCCCACATCCGCATTTGGAGCTTGACGCCGAAAGGATTACGCGCAGTAAAGTCAGCTACTGAACTGAGTTTGGTGGATAAAGAAGGCGAAGATGTGTTCGAACGAATGATGGACAATTACACCAGCGTTGAATCAAGGTTGTGACTGAGTGTTGAAGTGTTGTGATGTTCAGTTTGTGGTGACAAATGGTTTTCCATGGTAGCATGTGTTACACTGTCCAAAGTGTTTTTTTGATATATGGTTTTAACAGATCAATTGCTAATATTTCGTGAATTCATTGCAGGACATTGTTTGGTCATAGTGGAACAGTATATTCCGTGAGTTTTAGTCCCTGCAGAACACTTCTTGTTTCGTCGTCTGAAGATGGAACTGTAAGGTAAGTCGATGTTTTTGTCGTAACTGATGGAATTGCACTTGAAGTGTAGTCACTTCTGAGCGAATATGGCCGTTTTTTGTTGTTCAGACTTTGGAGCTTGCTGACCTGGACAAATCTCATGGTGTACAAAGGCCATGTGTGGGCGGTTTGGGATGTTAAGTTCGGTCCCTATGGTCATTACTTTGCTTCTTGTGGCCAAGACCGCGTGGCTCGTTTGTGGGTGACCGACCATCCACAACCCGTTCGGATATTTGCAGGTATGCGTTTGAACCTTCGTTTCAGGTTCGGTCAAACTTTGTAGGAAGACTGCTTTGATAGTAATGAATGACTCGCTTAGTCTTAAACATATTCTACCTTTCTGGTTTTTAATGTCCGGGAAAAACCAGGTCATCCTTAGCATTTTCGTATAGTTACGTCAGTTACCTCTACGCGCTTTAAATAAAGTTACGTGAATGACAAAACATCAGTTGTCGTTTGCGGATGATAAAAAATAGCATAAAATTAAAACAGTGTCCGCAAACAGCATTGAGGTGTCATTTTGCTTTCGAGGCGCCACTGGTCAATGCAGCCAAAGCTTTGCATCGCAAACTACGATGAAAAACATAAGTAGCGACTGACATGTTGAGAAAAGATGTCACCCAAGAGTATTCCACTGTATGTAGCAATAAAGGCAGCTCAATGACGAAGTTCGGTCAAAAACAAACCTTGCCAAAATGTTTGAAATTCCTCACACGAAGGACAACGTGTGACACGCTTTCAATAAGAAGCACAAACCAAGGTCATTCTCCTTGCGCGTTAGTTAAACATTCACGCCAGATAAAAATCAAAGCTGATTCGAAAAATTAGAGATGGTATTTTTGCAAATCTATAATTGAAACCTGGCGACAAACAAACCGTGTCATATTCTCTTCAGTTTTTGGTTGACAACGGCAAAGACCAGTTAATCGCTTCATTCATATGCATAGGTTATACCGGTTTGCTGCGGTTAGTACTGACAGGTTTCAAAATCAGGAATATATCATCTGGAAATCGTAGGAAATAACCGAAAAAGTCATGATCGAATTGGTCTTTTGTAATTTCGAGTTGGCAGTGATATTTGACAATTTTGTGGAATGCTAGGGTCGATTCCGGAAATTGTAAATTTACATCTAAAGACGCCGAGCACGAAATGCCGGTCTATTATCGATGTGGAAAAAAGTCACCTTTCCGAGGATTGTGGGTTCAAGCATGCAGTCTGCAATTTCTGTAAGCGAAAAGGTCATTTGCAGTCGGTCTGCCGGAAGAAAAAGCAGCTTGAGTCGGAAGTTAAATACGTTGCCACCAACAGCATTTCCGACGAAGCCACAGCTGCAGTTCCGAAACTAGAGATTTCGGTGAAGATCAACGACCAAACGTGCACTCTCGAACTAGACACAGCGGCTGGCGGGAGTTTTCTGTCTGTTTCTACGTGGGAGCAGTTGGGAAGGCCTAAGTTACGACAGCCCGGCTTCACCTACCAGTCTGCATCGTCGCACTCTATACCTGTTCAAGGATGTTTTACGGCAAAAACGTTGTTCTCGAAGTCCGGATAAATTTCTGACGTCACTTTCATGGTAACCACTACCACTGGACTCAACCTTCTTGGTCGTAGCGCGATAAAGCAGATGGGGATTTCATTGGATCGCATGTTATATCATGAAAGTATTCGTCACGCTCCAGTGCGGGCACTTACTCTAGAACAGGATGTTCCGTTACAAAGAGCATGTCAACAACTTTGTGAAGAATTTGCAGAGTTGTTCAAGCCAGAGATGGGGTGTCTCAAAGACTTCGAATTGGAAGTTAGATTTAAGCCAGATGCCAAACCATCGTTCTGCAAGCCGAGAGCAGTCCCCATCGCGTTGCAGGAGGATCTCAGTCACGCTTGTGACGCCGGCATTGCAAAAGGAATCTGGACACCAATCACTTTCAACTGTTGGGGAACACCAGTGGTGGATGTGTGCAAAGCTTCACTCTCGGGGGAAATCAAGGCCGGAATCAGAGTGTGTGGTGATTATTTCGTTTCGGTAAACTCACAGTTGGAGGCTCATCGCCATCCATTGCCACTGCCGGAGGAGTTGATGCGCAAGTTAGGAGGCGGGCACCGGTTCACCAAAATTGATCTCGCTGACGGCTGCAGTCAAATCAAGCTGTGCCCGGAAAGTCAAGAGGTTGGCTCTCAGTACACACCGTGGTGTGCTGTTACAAAACGTTCTACCGTTCGGGATTTCCTCGGCCCCAGGTTACTTCCAAAGCATTATGGATAGCCTGACCAGCGACCTACCTGGAGTAGCAGTTTATCTCGATGACATTCTGGTGAGCGGAGCTTCAGCAGATGAGCATTTACAGAATTTGAAACGGCTGTTACAACGCCTCCATGAGAAAGGTTTGCGTTGTCGATTGCAGAATTGCCAGTTTGCCCAAGCAAAGCTGGAGTATTTGGGCCACGTTCTCTCTCAGAATGAAATAGAGTAAGGCAGTAAGGTTAATGATGTCTTACTGATGCCCCCGCCGCACGATGTTTCTTCTCTTAGTTCGTTTCTTGGCTCTGTGCAGTTTTATGGGAAATTCCTACCGCCGCCTGCATCAACTGTCGCGGAGCCGTTGCATAGGCTCACGTGCAAAGGCGTTCCGTGGCGCTGGGAAAGTGAAGATGACCGGGCGTTTCAAAGGTTGAAGGCTTTGTTATCATCAGACAAGGTTCTGGTTCACTTTGACCCAACCCTTCCAGTTGGTATCTCTTGTTATGCGTGTCGGGATCGAAGCCGTTTTGTTCCACTGTTTCCCAGATGGCAGTGAGCGGCCCATAGCCAATGCGTCGAAAACCCTGACTCGAAGCCAGCGTAACTACAGTCAAATTCAGAAAGAAGCTATGGCGATTGTTTACGCCTTGAAGAAATTCTACCATTATTTGTTTGGCCGGAGGTTTATCGTTGTGACGGACCACAAGCCCCTGCTTACGCTTTTCGGACCGGAAAAGGCCACGCCCTCCCTTGCCGCGAACCGTTTAGCGCGTTGGGCGTTATTTTTGAACCAGTTTTCCTACCAGATCGTCTACCGCAAGACTTCAGAACATCAGACTGCCGATCTTCTGAGCCGCTTACCTGCTGGAGTGGACACTGTTTTCGATGCAGAAGAGGATGCTGACGATGTCGACACAGTTTGTATGGTAAAGAGTTTACGCGTTCAAGTCCGGCCTCGCTCGAGACGGAAACTGCAAAGGATCCAGTCCTACACGAGAGGGATGGCCCGTCAAGGATAAAACCAACGTTGATGATCCGCAGAAAAGTTTCGGAAGATTGCCGTTTCCTTGTCCACTTACCACGGGTGCCTCCTCTACGGATTACGAGCTGTGATCCCTGCCGAACTTAAAAGTAGCGTCCTCTCCTTGTTACACCAAGGGCACTTTGATGTCCAAAGATGAAACAGCTGGCTCGCACCGCTGTTTATTGGCCCAACAATGACCAGGACATTGCTGCTCTCTGTCATAAGTGCACCACATCTGCTATTCATCAAAATGCTCCGCCGAAAGCAGCACTTCGTCCGTGGATGCTACCAGAGAAGCCCCGGAGTCGTCTTCATCTGGATCATGCCATCAATTTCGTGGGTCACAATTGGTTGGTGATGGTTGACGCGTACTCGAAGTACCTCTGTATCCATCCAACCCAGTCGATATCGGCAAAGACCACGATGAACCTTTTGGAGCAGGATTTTGCCCTTTTCGGTTACCCACATACTTTGGTGACGGATAATGCTCCTACGTTCATGTCGGATGAGTTTCAAGACTACTGCCAAGCAAGAGGGATTGTTCATCTGACAGGTGCCCCATATCATCCCGCTACAAACGGAGCCGCGGAGAGGTTGGTCCAAACCTTCAAGCAGAGTCTCCGTACGTCAGACAAAGCACCAAGAGATGCGCTTTTCGACTTCTTGGTACAATACCGGCGAACACCTGCGGCAAGTGGATATTCACCGAGCGAACTCCTGACCGGTCGTCAAATTCGCACGAAGTTAGATGTTCTGCTCACCTCTCATGCTCACCGCGCCCAAGGGAAGCAGGCACGGATTGCCACCAAGGCGCAGTCGAACGAATGCTGCGCTCGGTAACCTCCTCCTATGAAGTCGGAGATCCGTGCTACACGTTGTACTATGGGCCACGCCATAGTCACCAGCCTCGATGGGTTCCGGCCATCGTAACGAAAAGGCATGGAACACGAAGTGTCAACGTTCGGGTATTGCCACGGGGACCTACCTGGAGACGTCACGTCGACCAACTTCGACCACGTTATGCAACTGAGGATGACACGTTTCCCAGCGATGATCCCAACGACTGTCAAGCATCGGCTTTACCGCATCATGAACCAAAACCTCCTCCGAAGATGGCGGCTACAGACAACTTCGTGTCAAGTTCGGGTCACCGCACCAGTGACACGACCGTTGGTCCGACTCACTCTGAGTATGGGCTTGAAAATCCGCGACGCTCAAAGAGTACGTCAACCGCGGAAGCTATATTGTTGTTGAATGTATGGTCGCTAAGTGTTTCATAACTCTTTAAAAATTTTGTTGGGGAGGTGTTGTGATCGTGTATGTAATCCATTTAATGCGATCATGTAATCCATTCAAGGTAATCATCTAATCGGCGTACTTCGTTGTGGCATGAGCGTGCCTTACCTAATCTACGTTCTTTCGAGTCCGCTGATTGGCAATCGTACACAGTACTTCAGCTAGTGCCTTGCCTCACCTGTGCCATTCTATGATTGAGTTCGAACCTTGTACTGTTTGATGGGTACTTGCTCCTCGGTACCGTTCGTGTTTGTGCTGTATTTAACGAGAAATACAACACTAGTCATGTCACGATGCGAACTGGAGAAAGCATGCAGAGAGTAACGCTAGTAACACGGATACCTTGCCCAAACACTTTATGATTTAGCAGGTGTTGACATATTTTTTTAACATAGGGCCCCACGCTCTTGAAATGCTACAGGCACCGCGCTACCTTAATTCGGCACTGCTTCTCTAGCACATGATAAAAGTTGGATTTCACGTTCGTGCATGCGCGTACGTGCTGAGTGGTGTGATGGTAATCAACCCTAAAACGTAAAACAAGTAAAATACTAAAAAGTTTCAGTAATTTTGTCCTGCAGTTGATTACACTGTTCATTTCGACAGCGCAACTAATTTTATGCTTTTGCACAAAGGCTTTAACGTACTCAATTTTTGGTGTACCAGCCATAAGTTACAGTTACACTATGAATTGCAAATGCAAATTCATAAAGAAAAGTAATTAGTCTCCATCTCAACAAAGCAGAGGTGGCAACGCATCCGGAGCGCCGGAGTCAAATATTTTGGGAGAACGGGATCTGGAGTCAACTTCTATTTTCGGCAGTAGCTGGAGTTCGCTTGGTCGTTATGTTGTTTCTTAATTACAAAAATTGCTTGCATGGGTGGCTTTCGGAATTGGAACAGGAGTCGGATACTCAAATTTGAATAAAGTCCGTAGTCGGATTAGGATTCAAAAACTTTAGGACAGGAGCGGGGTCGGAGTCTGAAAATGTGACTCCGCCCACTTCTGCCATAAAGGTGACGCGATGGAAATCGATCAGCAAATTTTTAAATAGGAAAGCGACTTCACGTAACTCTACGCATCCTCAATCCTGAGATCTTATCCAAATAGAATACACTTAAATAGGATGGTTTAACTCAGAACCACATTCCTAAACAGTCACGGACTTTTGTGGCGATGTTGCATACAAGTAACACATGAAACCCAATGAATTTCCAATTCAACACGCCTATTCATCTAATGAAAATTCAAACACGATATGGTTTTTGATAAATGTAAATATTACAATGCTTTATATGCTTGTTACTCAGGTTTTTAATAAACTTATGTTCCACATTTTGCGTAGTTATGTGGCAGACAGATATTAAGCAAACACTCCAGGCAGTCTCACAAGCCTTGTGTTATTAATTATTATCGTCTACCATTTGATCACAAACCCCTTCATAAGATACGCATGAACCAAACTGAAAATATACATTAAGCATAATGACATGCATGAAATTTGTTGTATGTACCAAGCCTTTTGCAGTAAGAAAAATTGTGTTGTTCATCTTCAGTGACAACATACGTCCAAAACACACGAAGTTGCAGATCAGTTAGGTCAAGGGCGTACGCAAGGGGGGGGGGGTTGGGGTTAAAACCCCCCCTTGAGCTTGATATTTTACAAAAACTTTATCATAAGGGAAGTGTATAGGGCTTGATTTTTTTAAAAAAATAAGGGGAGTGCGTGTAGAAGAAGATGCCTATTATGCCAACAAACTTCCACAAAACGTTGGTTTGGAAACGTGAATATGACGTCAAATTGTGACGTCACAAAGAGCGCACACCAAATACAAATCACCACCATATGTCATTGAATGAAACCCACCCGTGAAAATTTTCTGCGTACGCCACTGGTTAGGTGGGACAAAAAAACAATTAATGGAGCAAGGTTGTTCACAAATGCATTTCCCGCAGTGCACAGTATATTGCTGTGGGTGAGCTTATCTTCAAAAGCATGGAGGTATTTCATTGAGATGATCGTCAACAAAATATGTGCTCAGAACTTGAACATTGTTTTACATAAACACTTTTTTTTGTCACAAATCTTCGTAATTTTTGCATGCTAAATATCTACCATGATCTTTTTGTGATTTGTTACAGCACTGAAGTTAACAGAAAAAAAACTATGATTGAGCTAAGGAATGTATATTCGTCTTTCCCAGCAAAACTGATTTTTAGTGTGCTGATGCTTTGAACATCAAGGTAATTTTGTATTTGACCAAAAATATCAAGAGGCATTGGCTTCGGTTTGTACCAAGGCGATCAAATTCAGACCTACATCAAAGATTTTTTCTGCTTGAAGATACTTTCAGCAGAAACGTTTAAGAATTGTAGTGCGAATTGAAACCAACAAAAGGGTTTTATTCAACAAACATTCTAATTAGTCGAAGCTGAACTGAGATAATCTACGTTTTATTCTAACACGCAAAATCATTTTGTGTTGTTTATAGTAATACAACTTCCGAATTTTTAAAACCATTTCCAGCTTCATAAGTTCATGCTTAATGTGATGAACTACCTAATAAATTTATCGGCTAGGCTACATCCCAATTAAGTGAAATGCTTGCAGTATTGTATAATTGATTAATGCAAGTAAAAGATTTGGTTATATCATTTGATTTTTTTGCAACACAAGCAAACCAAATTATCAAGTAAAGTTTATATTTTGTAGTGATGCTGATAGAAAAACCACTGTGGGGCTTAGGTTAGAATACCTGAAACATCACAGAAATATCATTTCCAAAAGGCCTTACGGTAGCTGAAAAGAACGGGGCAGTGCTATGCAAGTAGGCCAGAAACAAGTTGAGTCATCAGGCTTAGGTCTAAACATTAACGGCAGTCTAGTTTCATACAAATGATTACATAGTCACAACATATTGTATAATACAATACTGAATGGCTGCTTGCTGTACTTCATTTATTGAATTAATTTTTATTTCTCTTTATGTAGAATTATAATCTTTATTTTCTCTTTATTGAATTATAATCTTTATTTCTTTCTAATCTCAGTTTGCATAACTCTGGGTTACCAAGTCTACTATCGCAACACAAGGCTTGAATACTGCGCAGAATATTAAACAGCCAATTACTCATTACTGTGAAACAGTCAATTGTTCGTAAGTCGGGTTTGAATTCTGCTGCCACACGATCTTTAGACGAATGTTATACCCCGGTTACTGCATGCAATCTGTAGCGATATCGATATTATTACACTGTGCCTAACTGTGCACTACCCAGTGTCAAGCGCAATCTTTGAATTGCGAAATCGCTGACTTCACGCCATCTGCGCATGCGCAGTTATATTCCAGGTCATGCATTTCGCAAGCGGTGGCTGTTGACTGAGGTGTCAAATATGCTGAGAACTGACGATTAGGGTTTAGGCCAGTGTGCGGGTAAATTACCCCCCGGGGGTAATATGCGATTCCTCGGGTGTAATGCGGAACCAAAACCACCATGTTACTCTGTATTATGAGCAATCACTGCAAAAGAAATTTTCGACCTGATATGCGAGCAGAATTAATAAACAGTGGCTGCCACCAGTAAAGGTTCTTACTAATAAGCTGTAAAGGCTTTTGTCTTTCGTTTGTGATGCCGCAATGCGTTCTGATTAATGTACTATAACTTCAAGAAGCCCCTCGCAACTACGTTATCAGTGGTTGCGTTTTAATAGACTAGCGCAGTGGCGACTGTGGCACTCGTGCTTAGCCCTGGTCTTCGATTAAGCTACACGTAATAATGAATGAGTTCTCCTGAGAGCTCCTCATCAACTGTTGGTAACCAATGGCAGAGCAATGAAAATGCCAGCGAGAATGAGACAAAACTGAAATTTGAGCACCCCAGGTTTTGAACGGTTGTGTTCCAATTCACTCAGTCAGTGTGATCGTGGCTCGTGTCTAAAACGACGGACGTATTGCACCGAGTGTTACGGAGCCAAGTATTACAGCACTGGCTTCGCAGATACTTTCGAATCCGTCACACTGAAAACAATGTTTTTTCTTGCAGCGACTTTGTTACTGAAAACGATGTAAATACGAGCATGTAGTATTTCACGGTTGAGTTCTTCTACGTATTTTTGCAGTGATTAAATAAACTTACTGAACTTATGGGAACAATATGGACACAAGTATACTGGTTGCGTTCTTTTCACGACTCAAAATATTGCGGGTAATAAGACATTATCGCTACCTGGATATAGGTAACGTCTCGAATAAGTTTGGTAACCACCGGTTTAGGCTTAGGGTTAGAAAAAGAAAAATAATTGATGTCTAAGACTAAGTTAAATATTTTTCAGTGGTTAGTTCTTCCCAAACTGTCGCTTCTTGTGACTATCTGACGTCAACCAAAAGTTTATTTTCGCAACAGACAACACAAAATTAAACGCCCAACTGTATTCCTTTGCTCTGAGCAGCAAAATAACTGACACACAAGAGTAGGTCAAAAATATCGCAAAGATCAGAAATTTCGCTTGGCATGTCTCGCGAAGTCCCTGATTAGGTCAGAAATTTCGCTTGACACCGGTACCTGGCAACAACCAGCTGCAGCAGAGTAAAGCCGCAATCTATTGTGGCTTTCAAATTCTAGAGAACCGCGCGAATAAACCGCTGAAAGCCACAATCTTACGCGTGATCCAGCAAATATAAGGCCACACTCGACGAAAAGCTTCAGTGAATTGCGCCATGTACACAGTATATATGTTTTTTTCTATGTTACAGGTCATTTTTCCGATGTCGACTGCATTCAGTTTCATCACAATTCCAATTACATTGCAACTGGTTCAAGCGATCGAACTGTGAGGGTGTGGGATATGCTCACCGGGAACTGTGTTAGAGTTTTCACAGGACACAAGGTAGCAGCAACTGTTTGGCTTAATAGTCATGAAACTGAAACATGACCTGTGTTCTTCGCGTGCGCTTAATTTGTTGTCGCACTGTCATGCAGTGGTCACATATCTGTGAGCAGTGCACCGACGAAATCAAAAATCGGCTTTGAACTTTTGCCAGAAACCGGTCATGTCCTTGGCATGGTCGCCCGACGGTCGCTTCTTAGCTTCAGGTGGAACCGACAGCCAGGTCTTGATGTGGGACATCGCCAGCAAAGTCATGGTGGCGCAGTTCAACGCTCACACGGCAGCAGTGCATACACTTGCCTTCAGCAGGGATGGTGAAGTCTTGGCATCAGGTGCCTATTTACGTGCAAGCGGATGGTATTAATGTGCATTGAGTGTTGCTTTCCCGTGTTGCGTCATTTTTACCTGATGCAGCGACAATAGTATTTCCTCCAACTTGAAATACTTCGTCGAATCGTGGCTTATTCGGTGTTCATTATTCATCTCTGGGGCCGACGTAGATCTTGCAACCAACTTTTCGGTTTTACTGCAAAAGGCGAATTGCTTCTCACAAACCCCCTACAGTCAAATGTGTTTTGAGTGTAGTTTCTATTATGGCTAAACAAAAGCTTCTACAATACGAATTTTTCGTGAAGTTGTTTAATTTGTGATGCAGTTTGGTAAAAGTTGGTGAAGAACCCTTCAAAATGATCATTGAATCAACGTCAACCAAAAAGCAAAATTTCTTTCCAACAACCGCACATTTTTGAATTACAAGAAATTTTTACCATTTTGCAATGTACTCAATAAAAATTGAAAACCTGCAGTATTTTCTAAGCCAGTTATGCGGTTAGATTGGATCTTTAAACCACTAAAACCGTTTTTACGGCATTTAGACTTTCCTGTGTGCATTTAGATGATGTACAACGTCAGCAAGCGTGTGTTTTGTAAGGTTGAAATTCAAGAATGAAAAAACAACTTGTTGATCGCTCTTGGGCTGCGCAAAATTTCAAGTTTTCTGTTGTGCGAACGCCATCCTGCTCGGTTGTCTCATGAGCCCGCTTCTCTTTCCGTGAGGTAAACTTTCGCTTTGTTTTGATAAGGTGGACTGGACAACACATTGAAGGTCTGGAATTTCCAACAAGCAGTGTTGGATATTGACACCGACGACATCGGAATGCACAGAGGTCACGCGACGCTGTCCGACCGGAATTATCTGATCTCGGATTTTCCGACGAAGAACACTCCCATCTATCATCTCCACTTCACTCGAAGAAACCTTCTGTTGGGAGTTGGAGCTTTCACTAACACCTGACAGCATCCAATTATAAGCACTACCTGAAGGTGGCGATCCAAGTACATCGTGGTAGAAGTCTGGCAGGCGTGGTAGAAGCAACTATGCTGGAAAACTGATGAGGAGCACTCTGGTTGAGCTCCGAGTGGTGTTCAACACGGATCTGAAGCTGGGTTTTCGTAGAAGAACGTTGGTGGAAAAACTAGCCGCTCTGCGCGGTAACTTTTCTGTTATGAGTTGAAATCTGCCGCAGACTTGATATTTCGACATGAATTAAACAGTGCAATGCAAATGATCGAAGGTCTGGATTTATTTATTTTTCTTCAGTTCTAGATATCGTACAATTTATCGATTTGTCGTTCACACAAAAATTGGGTTAACACAGCAAGCTAGCATTGGTTCTCGTTTTGCTTATTGCATTGCACAATTTTGCATTTCAATCCACCCTGCGTTGATCGGTTATGGCAAACAACCAAACATTGCACTTCGCGCAGTCTTCTGTAGCTTTGAGAAGCGTTCGTGGAAATCGCTGTGTCATGTTTTGGAAAACATCCGAGGTTTTTGCATGCCAGCGCGCCGCTGAAGCTTTTTTTATCGAGAAAAGCTTAAGTAAGAGACCAACGCTCCGATCGCACCAATGGGCGAGACCTCGTAATATTTATTGCTTTGTTGCCAGTTTGCCTCCCGCAGCAGTGATCGACATTAATATCCTGAGGTCCAGGTGTTTTGCTGTTAAGCGTTAATAACGCAGCCAAATCACCAGAAATGCATTTTGTTGGAAGTGACAGAACCGTCACTACCAGAAAAGCTGCTGTGTTTTCGGACACGTACCGGCTGTTCAAGAAAAAAAGTGTGTCTTGATGTTGATCTGTCAACGTTCCGAATAGCATGCAAGAAAATTCAGCCTACGAGAGCTTGCAATGGTAAGCTGTCAGCGAAAATTGCTTTTTGGTGATTGCTGCTCAATTAATCTTTCCGATCACCTGTTCGTGAACCAAACAAATTTGTGACAGTCGTATAACTTTCGTTCAACGCCTTGAAGAAAAAATATTGTTGAAGTAATCGGTCGTGCAAGGACGCTGGTTAAAACATCTTTACACAAGATACCCTCTCAGTGGTGCTTACGGCAAATCTTTCGAGAAGGCAAGAAGACTCTTGGTGGTAAAATTTGGGCTAAACGCGGCACCGCACCTCCTTCAGTACGCCAGTGCGGATGTGGCACACGATTACATTCTGTTACGATATCGTTTGCGTTCTATTTCGAAGACTCAAACAAAAGGTGTTGCGTTTTTGATTAGACAGGTATTTGAGCATATCACCAGAAGCGTATGCGGTCGGGTGAAAAATATCAAAATCACACGAGTCCTGTGTGACGGAGCGTCTCACAGCGCCAACAGAAAATCATCTAGCTGTAAAACGTGCAGTGCAGCACAGGCAAAAAAAGAGCGTACCTGGCCGAGCGGGGAAGCTCTTGTTTGTGCTGCCGAAGCTTCCCGAGCCCTGCGTTCAGCAGCGTAGCCAGCCCAAAATTTTTGGGGTGGCCAAAACCCTTGATTTTAGGCTAGCAACAGTATTTTGCATAGGACACCGTCTCTCAAAGCACAAAATGACTAGATATTCTCAATTTCGGGGGCCATGGGCTCCTTTGGCGATTCCTGGCTACGCCTGCATTCTGGGTTCGCGTCTCCAAAATGCGACCGTTACACCTGGCATTATCGGCAGAGGTGAAAGTAAGCCGGAACGCCGTTCCGGTAAAATAATTATTGCCGGTACTGCGTTCCGGTTAGAATTTCTAGTAGGTTGGTATTATGACGTTGACGCAACAATGGCGGTACCTGAACTTTACTAGAAACAGTTTTTTTTATCTTATTTCCTGAGCAAGGTATCATATGAGTTCAAGGCAAATCATTTCTAGCCGCCTCTACGTTCGTTTCAAAGGAACTTGTTCAATCCCTGGCTGAGCACTTTTAAATACCGGTGAATAACGCAATAACGTAAATTTTAATTATTTGAAAATTCCCAAAAAGCATTGCGGCCCGCACAAAATGCCATCGCGGGCCTCATGCGACCCGAGTCTTTGAGCCCCTGGTCTAGACCTTTCGAAAAGCTCAAGAAAAAAGTGCAAGTTGCCCTTGATTGTAAGCGGCGGTTTACAATCGAACAAATACAGTATACACTTTTCCAGGTTTATTGCCGAATATTAGCTGTGCAACATGCTCAGAAAGCGTTCTACTTCTGCCAAAATTTGATAATTATTTTTGGTGTTACTGCGCAGTAGCGCACCTGAGAGGGAATATTGCGCACCGCTGCCCTTTTCATTAGTTTCATTGTGACTGTTTTTGTTCGGATATCGAGGGAGTTCAGAATAAAGTAATATGTTAATGAATTGAAACAACTTAGTGAATGCAGCGAGTACGTGTAGACTCAGGATCGGATTTACCTATAGGCTATAGCCTAGGGCCTCAAGATCCAAGGGGGCCTCCAAAAAACTGTGGTACGCATAGAGTCAATGGCCGGTATATGATCATGTAGATTTTTGACTTCGTCAAAAATGTATGTCCTAATTTTTATTCACGAAATTTAGTTTCATTCAACTTTCATGGTGATACCGCCAGAGTCTTCCAACGAGTTTCCATGAATCTCAATATGACGGTTGGTCAAGCCGCATGCCAACTATTGTGTCGATATACTCAAAGCCCGCTGGCTGCGTTTGTTGAATCGTACCGATTGCGACGTGTGACTCTATCAACAGAACTTGTGGCTGTTCATGTTTGAAATACACCTGATCAGTGGCATAACTGACGAACCGCCCCCCCCCCTGCCAAGCTAAATGTAAAAACTGGCCCCTACGTAGCTTGTATTTTGGTATTTACTATTCTTTTGGTTTCAGTAGATTGTTTTTTTTTGCGTTTTTCGGTGACTTTGGGTTTTTGTATAGCCGTTCAATACCGGGTTTACTATTGTTTCTAACTATTTTCTGAGTGTTAGCTAGTGGGCTATCTTCAGCTAAGTTTCACCATGGCTCAAACCTCTAGTTACGTCACTGCACCTGATCAAAGCAAGGTTGTACTGCAGAGAAGAGCTATGCGTAGGGCTAGCAGCAGTATCCTACAATTAAAGCATAGTTGTTTCTTAGGTGACTGAGCAATACTGTAGTTTTGTCAGCGTTTGTGTCGCGTAAAGCTCGATTGGTATTTTTAGATGTGATTTTTGTTCCATTTGAATTTTCTTCAGTAACGTCATTCAGAAATCAGATTGCTATTGAGTACTTGTGCAACTTTGTACTGCTCCCATGCTAAGCAAATCAGAGAAGATCTTGACGATATTGAATAGCAAGCAAAAGCGACTTTACCAACTGGCAACCGCAGAACTCTTCCCCAACGAGACATGGAAACAGCAAAAAATGACAAAAGCGCGTTTGGGTCTGATGCCTCAGATTAGTGGTTTTTAGTTTATGCAACCACACGAAGCCTTATTTCTTAGCTTGATGGTCATTAATTGCTCAGGCGAAAGGTACTTTTCAAGATTCGAGAGAATTAAAAATGAATTAAAGGGCCGCAATATTCCAGGAGAGGTTGTTCACACTAAACATTCGGTACATTAAAAGTGACAAACTTGGACAAACAAATTGTGATGAATTCTGAGATAATTTTGTTATGAAGAAGGCAGGACAAAACCTTTTTAACTGTTCACTGTGTTATGTTCAGCCTTACTTGATTTGATGATTGTAGCTTTTTATTTCTTTATACGTATTTCAATAATGACGGCATAAGCGAAATTTAAACCAGTCCAGTCGCCATGGTGGGCATTGGTGAGCTCAGCCCTTCCAAATTTAAATATGAAACACTACAAATCAGTAAAGATTTTATCAAACTTTCAGATTGTCAAGTCCCCTTGCGAAAATTTAAGCCCCCTATTCAAGACTTTCTGGCGACGGTTCTGATTTTTTACTCCATATCTTTTCACGCGACAGTTTAGTTGCATTCGATTCTTACCAGTCTGAAAAAGTAAGAAACACGCGAATAGTGAACAAGTAAAAGCTCTAGAAGGTTTTCTATACAGGCTTTAGAGCAGTGGTTCTCAAACTTTTTCTGATCGCGTACCATTTGTGTGTCCCGTACTGTCATCATGTACCACCTTGTTCCAGAAAAAGTCAATGTGCCAAATATCAGTCGATCA
>Ga0210059_1001865_pt1 | contig 32330 bp, 17 predicted proteins | sample Ectturendosymbi2_FD_188042 | JGI IMG/M metagenome (GOLD analysis project Ga0210059, IMG submission 188042) | Ecteinascidia turbinata endosymbiont from Florida, USA - Sample 2 (SPAdes) (version 2) | ecosystem: Host-associated > Tunicates > Ascidians > Unclassified | place: Key West, Florida... | reverse complement strand
CCCCTGCGTAACTGTGTTGATCATCTAGCAGCTCCTTCCCACATATATGCACCACCACGAGTTGAAACTGGACAGTAACAAAGCTAATTTAACTGCTGAGGGGCATCGACTCGACAACCTTCCGGTTCCTTCAATGCCCTGGCGTCCTTGCACTGATTTGTGTTTTTTCTAGCTAAATATTAATTATCGCCAAATAAAATCAACTCAACTCAACTCTGTGCATAGAAATAGAGCAGAATGATTTACTCCTGGCATGATCAGCTTGCCATGTCGTTTCCCAAAGCCTCAAACAGGAAATATTCTTTCGGTCCTAGTGCAAAAAACAACAAACACTTTATCATACATCCATGCATGTAACCACCATAATGCGGGAATATAAAGATGTAGTCGAATGTCGGAAGAGAAAAAATCTGCCAAGTTTTTAACACTTCACTTATTGCCTGCTTCTGAAATCTCAATAAGATATTTTTGTCGTGGTGTAGTTTAAGGCATACCTACTAAATTCTTGCAACATGAGTTTACTGCTATAAAAAGTGCAGAAGAGATGGTTAAAAGACGAAATGTGACATTTCAATCGAGGTTTACTTGTATGATGCCGGAATGCAAAACATACTTGTTATAACTTCAGGAGATCAGTAGAAAGCGGTAAACTAGTGTAAAAATTGATTGTTTTTTTAAACGAACGTTTGGTCCAAATTTTTTTTTCAAGACTTTGGAAAGCATGACTACGTTTTCACAGAGGAAAAGACACTAATTGAGCATTTCATGCGCTGCACATTATTTTTCATAAGGGGTTGTGAAGCACGTAGCTAAGCTGCAAAACTGCTTGCCGGTGTGTTGATTCTTGTCGTTCAGTAACAGAATATTCTGTAACAAGAACGACGACGTGTCAGAAATGTCGGAGACGTATAATTTGGAGATTTGGGTTTTTTCGCGCTGCCACCGGATGTTAAGCAAATTTTCAAGTCAACATCACTATTTGTCAAGGGGTCTTCACTGACAATTGTGCCATCGTCAAAACCTCACAATAATATCGGTGCCACGGAAATGATGGACTATTTTGTTGTTTCCTCGGGCTGTTTAGCCCTCAACAGTTTCCCACGAAGACTTTGACGAGACGCCAGAACGGTACAATATACCAGATAGTTCACGTTATTCTGTAGTTCACAGTTATCCTTTAAAAAAATGTACACAACAGAGTAAACTGTGGCGATACTATATTTTTCAGTTTTTATGCTAATGAGAGATGCACGCCGAAAGTGTCAAACAAAAATTTAACTGTAAGATTGGAAAGTTTTTGCGCATTATTACTGCATCGATTTATTTCGACAATTGTTTCTTTTGCCGTACCTGCAGATCATGGTTGCGTAATATATTTTTATTGTTTACATTGAAAAAAGTAGTTTAGGAAGTGCTTTTACTTGTACAAAGCACTATAACTTGAACTTCATCAGTAAATTCACCCCATCATAACGGCTCCACAAGAAATGTTTATACAGAGAAATGTTTCACTCCCATGCATAATGAAAAGAACTGAACGTCTCGCTATTCTTTAAGTTTTTCATGTTTCATTTCATAAATTACATCAAGTGTTTTCAAAGTGACTAAACATTTCAAATAAACATTTTGATGAAATGCTGAGCAATTTATGAACTGAAAAGACCCACGTCGTTGTTTGTCCGCGGACACTTTCCTTACCAGACTACGTACAATATCTGCTGTATATTAGACATTTGTGCCACTGCTGTGTATGTCAATGACACAAGACAAAACAGAATAACGTGATCCATCTCTTGTGTTGTACCGTTCTGTCAAAGTCTCCATGGGAACCTAATGAGGGCTAAACAAATCGAACAAACAACAAGCAAGTCCATCAGCTACATCGCACCAAAATTATTGTGCGGCTTTTACGATGTCACAATTGTCAGTAAAGATCCCCTAGCAATTGTAATGTTGAAATTATAACTAGCTTAACATCTGGTGGCAGCGCGGAAAAACCCAAATCTCCATAATATGTCTCCGACATTTCCGACCCATCGTCGTTCGCGTTACAGAATATTCTGTTACTGAACGACAAGCATCAACACATCGGCAGGCCAATTTGCAGCTTAGCTACGTGTTTCACAACTCCTTATAGAAAATAATGTGCAGCGCATGAAATGCTCAATCAGTGTCTTTCCATCTGTCAAAACGCGGTCATGCTTTCCAATATGTTGGGACAAAAGCGTTGGTAAAAACGTTTGTTTTAATAAAGAATTAATTATCTACAATAGTTTACCGCTTTTCACTGATTTCTTGAAGTTGCATCAAGTATGTTTTACATTGCGGCAACATGCAAGTAAACACCGCTGGAAATGCAACTACTCGTCTTTTTATCATCGCTTCTGCACGATTTATAGCAGAAAAGTCATGATGTAAGATTGGAAGCATTGACAAATGCTTATATCCGAAACGACAGCTTGTAAATGACCTAGTGTATCGTGACTCGTTAAAATATTAGACGTTTAAAGATTTCTCATTCATACTTTTAAGTTGGTTTATAGTTAATTTTAAGTAGGTATGTCTCAAACTACACCACAGCACAATATTAATAAATATTTTTGAAGCAGGCAATAAGTGACAAGTTTCAAAAATTCTCAATATACAAATGATTTGATCAATCTCTTGCACTTAAATATTCAATTTCCATTATTGACTTTTGGCGGTACGCATAATTTTTTCTTTAGAAAATAGACGGTATCTTTATAATCCCGCATATTGGTCGCTATAATGCATGGCAAAGTGTTTGTTATCTCTATGAAACAAGTGTCGATTAGTTATTTCCTGCTCGAGGTTTTGGGAAACCGAATTGTGCAAGTTGATCATGCCAGGAGTAAATCATACTGCTGCATTTATACGCACAGACATTAGATAAGGAGTGACGGTTTGGCTTTGCAGGAAATCTATCACAGGGTGGTCGCGTTAACGTCTCTATGAGATAGAAAACTTTATAAATGCATGAGGCGCAAAAGACCACGGAGTGCTTCTTGCATGCAGCTGCTTGCCACCATCCACGAAAAGTAGTAGTGTTTGATCAACGTTAACCTTGCTTTGTGGTGGCTTCACGCAGTTGGTTTGGCTGCATTTTCATATTTAAATGCTTCGTGAGAAACGTTCTCTACTTAGAAGCAAAATCGTAGAACACAGTGTTACCAACTTCGAAATCCAGGACAACAGCACTGTTTCCAAGTTCTGCAACATTTGTTTCTGAATAATGATTCGAGTTCTGCATTTCGCGTGGTTGCAGAAATGCTGCGAGACATATTAGAATTTCAGCTGCTTTTATTTAATTCAAAATTTTGCAATATTTCCCATTGAAAAATTTTGAACAACTTTTTCAAGAGATACTCACTTACGTAAAACTGTTTGCAATGCAGGTGACGTTTCACTTCGTAACGGAATTTCCTAAGCACCAAAAATAGAAAATGCTTCGATGCCAGAGATTGATATGCAGATTTTGGAATATTGAATTGTCGTTCAACAACGTGTTTAGAAATACAACACTTGCCGAAGTCAGAAAAAGTCATCGCCAACATTTGTTTGAAAACAACGTAAACATCAATAAAAAACAAACAAATTGATTCAAGAATTATTATTGGGAATGTGTTTGCAGTAATAGTGAACAAATTGGCATGGAATTTCTTGTGACGTGAATTATTGTTTACCTCAAGTCTGCTATTTGCCTCAAGTCTACTGATATCAGATCGGATAATTATATCTAATTAGATGTTTCCAAACCAGCACATAGCATCCAACCAGCGGATATCGTGAATTTCCAGCGTCAACGAAGTGACAGTGTTTTCATGTTCGAACTACCCTTACGTGCTGTCTAGTCTTTGCACCACTTTGAAAATAATATCGAAGAAGTGAGAACAGAAGAAGCCAGCAGACTCGGAGATGAAGCACATCACTCTGCTCTGTTTCTTGTACCTAACAACGTCACTCTGTTCAAACACTTCTACCTAACAACGGTGTTCGCAGACCTACTCTTAGAAAAAAAGTGAAACGTAAGTGTACTTGAAAACAACAAGCGTATTACTTCGAGGTAAGATCCAACCTGCATTGGAAAAAAAAGCTAGGGTTTCTTGCAGCGCTCATGCGATTGTCGTATGTACAAACCTTTGTAGGGATGTTGAGTTCACTGCCCGCAGAAACTTTTATATATGTTTTATTTCATATCCCTTAAATCTATAACTTCAAAGTTGTGATGATGGTGCAAATAAATTAATGGATTGACGTTATGCTCGAAAACGTTTTTGAAATTTAGGAATTTTGCAATTAAATTGTACAAACGCGATACATTTATTACTTTTCAGAGAAAATTACTTATTAGATTAACTTTACTCACAAAAGACAGTGATGTTTGAAAAAGCGATAGCACAATTGTGACGATAATTGCTAGCAAAGTGCATATCGTAAATAAGTACGTCGTTTGACATATGTTACATTGATAACGAAAGTGATGCAAACTAGCAACTGTTTTCTATCTCCACGGAAAGTAGAAACTTTAGCTTTATTACTGAAGGCAATTTCTCCACTTTGTTTTGCATTATCCATCTGTGAAAACGTCATTGATTTACTGTAAAGAATTCCAAATTTTTACCTTCATTCCAAAATTGCTCTAGAATATTTTATACTTTTCATAGTTCGTAGATTTTGTTGATTGCTTTGTGCAGCGATAAAGAATGTCAAAAAAGTAATTTGTTCTGCTTGAACGGCGACAGAGATGTGTTGCGGAGTTTATTCAATCCTGATGTGCATGTAGCTTTCATGTAAAAGCGAATTTTTGAAGGATCCTTGGTTTCAACCCCCCACCCACGTTTGTGCATTTGCAGCGAACTTCTACTGTCCGATGGGGTGTGAATATTATTGGACGTCATGGATGGATTTCGACGATCCTTTCAATACTCTTCCCAATAATCAAGACAATGAGTTGATTTGGCACCGAACCGTATGCATATGTCCTTATGCAACCTTCCCCTTCCAAACCGCTACACCCATAGCGATCAATGCCGAGTTCAAGAACGGTGGTGCGTGGTTACCGTGGTGGAGCAGTGGAAATCGGCTATCTTATTTTGACCACGTCAATGGCTTGCTGTGCGAAAATGACCGGCAAGAATGCAAAGATTTTCGAGTCCGGTTTTGTTGTCCATGGAGATGATAAATCAGAAGCCCAACCGTATCCAGAAGTTAAGAAAACAAACTCTCCAATATAAACAAAAATATGCGTCACGATATAACAGTTAAAAAAAACTTAAGGCACGGTAAATGCCGTGATAAGCATTCAACTGTGTCTTTGATGCTTAATTCCGGTTTTGCAAAAACTAGTTTTGTCAAATGGTTTTGATGAGTAAGTTGGTGGATTCTGCCCTTGGATCTCACCGCGTTGCTTACATTGTCTGACCTTGTTCCATGCTCGTTCAGTTACTTCACCCTTTTATTCGTTACTAACGTGTACACAAAATGTTAATACAACATGCTCACGTTATCAAATGTTTGTGGATTTGATTTTGACAGGTTTAAAACAGGTTCAAAATTCAAATGTTTTTAATGTAAGGGAAACATCCTGCACCTCAATGATCAATGCAATCTCAGTACTTTAGATGAAAGTTTGCATAAATTCTTATCGTGAAAATACTTAATATTGTTAATGCTTATCCAATATATGATAAATTGTATACGACAAGACGCACAACTAAGATTTACAAACTTTTGACCCGAATAAAATCGATAGATAAAGCTTTGGTGAAAACAATGAATTGTTAAACGTGAAAAACATTTGCAAAAACAGAAAATTCCTTGCGAACACTTTAAACAATTTCAAATTTAACTTCACGAACCGTTTGCCTAAACTGGGAAGAGGTTACCTGAGCGGGGTTAAAGTTTAACACCCGTGGTGCAAAATATCAGAAAAAAACATACCTGTTTGGAAAGCTACAAAACTAACTCCAACAAATGCACATGCGTTTTCAGCATATAGCCTGCTTTGCAATTCTGGTCTCTTCTAATGTTACAACCATCGTCACTGAAATGTTCATTTCAATGCAATCAAATGAAACCATCGCTCTCTTTCACAAAATGTTCAATTTGGCAGAAACGGTTGATATGCGTTGTTGCAAGTTGGGGCTCACATTAGGGTCTCGCTACGAAATCAGTCGCCCCTACTATCGGAATAAGATAGATTAATTGTAGAATTAATTAAGTCAGATAATTTACTTTCCTTTCCGCTTGGACAGGGCCCGACGCGAATTTGTTCTCGTACATTTGGTTCCGAAGAAAATGCGTGGGGTTACATGCGGTATACAAAGGAGTTCTAGAAACATCTGCCTAAACGGAACTAGGCTCACGCACCGTGCAACGGCCAAACATCTAGGGGTAACCTGGAGTTTGATGCATTGCAGTTGCATTTCAGTCTGAAGTTGCATTACAATTTATGTTTGATGCATTGCAGTTGCCACCATTTCGAGGCTTTGCAGTCTCAAGTTCGATGCATTGCAGTTGCCACTGTTGACATTATTTTGGCGATCATCGAAACGACAAAATTTTGAAATGCTTTTACGTCACAACAAACTGCAGTGTTGGCAGCTACAAGTTTCGTTGCCAGCACGTAAGCAACGAACGTGCTGGAACGACGCTGATAAGCGTTTATTTGCGCGCTGTGCTTATCACACCTCAGGATATTTGGAGCAGAGCGTTCAGCAACGTGTTTACAAGAAATCGATAACGCGTTTGTGGTTCTTGTTTGAAACCGTTTGAAGAAACTCCAGTTTTAGCGGAAAAATGAGCAAGGAGACCCACTGGTATTAGCCCAATCAACACGTTGCATTAAAACAATTCTCAGACATTCCATTTTCTCAATCAACTGGGCTCGACTTACCGAAACCGTAGAAGACACGAGGGCAACGCATCACATTACTTGATAGTGTTTGTCAACATAACAATGACATTGTTTTGCCTTTAAAATGTCTATAACATTTTCCGCATTATTATCGGTTTCCATTTGCCGTTTATATAATGATATTTCCCAGCCGTTTGTTTCTTTTTTCCAAATCTGCCAACAGATGTTTGTCTGTTTCAGGCTGTATCTTTCATTGGTAACAATTGGTTTCATCCCTTCCCGAACGATCCCAAAAATCAATTCAAATGAAATATGAAAACTGCGACAGCATCGTATAACACGTGTAGCCAAAGGCATCAGTTTTGAGATAGATTCCTTAATATTTAATTTTATCGTAAGCATAGACGATTTGTATTACATATTATATTTGTAAGACATAACGTGATTCATTTTGTCTTCACAGGGCTTTGAACAAAACCACTGCTATTTTGGTCACGCCAAAATCGTTTTTTTTTTTCGACCTGACGTCACAAATGCACCATCAAGACTTCACAAGATGCGCCGCCACAAAATCTTTCCTGCAATGCCTTACTTGTAGTTTCAGGGTTTCGCAAGTTATCGCCAAAATCGCGCCGAAAAAGCCGACATATCGACTTCTGCGGTCAAAGGTTTCGAAAGGAGTTTCCTGTTTTTTTTTCCAGTGTTTTTCACGTTTCACAATTCATTGTTTTTATCAAAGCTTTATACATTATTTCCAAATGCGTCAAACAATTGTCTGTACATTTTTCATTTCTCGCCTTGTCGTATGTAATTTATCATTTGCTGCGTAACACTAAGAACGTTATGTATTTTTCACGATAATTATAAACATTTTCGTCCACTGAGATTACATTGCTCATTAAGGTGCAGCATGTTTCCCTAAAACTACAAGTATATAATTCCACTTGACCCTGTTTGATCACGTGAGTAAATTTTATTCATATTTTGTGTGCAAGTACGTAATGCAATGTAGGGTTAGGGAAATGAACGAGCGTGAAATAAGACGAGAAAATGTAAGCAACACGGTACGATCCAAGGGCAGAATCCACAAACGCACTCACCAAAACCATTTGAGAAAACTGGATTTGGCAAAATCGGGATGAAGCATCGAAAACGCAGTCAAATGCTTATCATTGTATGCACCGCTCTTTGGGTTTCCTTTGCAGTTATAATATTGCAATGCTCACTTATGTTTTTATTGGAGGGTTTATTTGCGTAACCCGTAGGCTGGGTTGGGCTTCTGAATTATCATCTCCATGGACAACAAAAGCGGACTCGAAAATCTTTGCATTTTTTCCCATCAATTTTGCCCAGTGAGCCATTGACATGGTCAAAATAAGATAGCGAGTTTCCACTGTTCCACCACGGTGACCACACACCGCCGTTCTCAAACTCGGCATCGATCGCAATGGGTGTAGCGGTTTAGAATGGGGAAGGTTGCATAAGAACATTTGCAGACTTTTCGGTGCCAAATCAACTCATTGTCTTGATTATTGTGAAGAGTAATGAAAGGATCGTCGAAATCCATCCACGAAGTCCAATAATATTCACGTGCCACTGGACAGCAGAAGTTCTCTGCACATCAACAAACGTGAGTGCAGGGTTGAAACCAAGGCTCCTTCAAAAATTTACTTTTCTAAGAAAGCTACATGCACATCAGGATTGAATAATCTACGCAACTCATGTCTGTTGTCGCAGAGGCAGAAAAAAATTACTTTTTTGAGGTTCCTTGTCACTGCACAGACCAGTCAGCAAAAAATGCAATCTGTAAATAGTATAAATTTCTTAAAGGTGCATTTTTTAAATGAAGGTCACAATTTGAAACTCATTACATGAAATCAATTAAAAATTAACATGTGGAAAAAGCAAAGTAAAGCAATTCCCATCCAGCAGAAAAGCTAAAATTTTTGTTTTTCGCGGAGATAGACAACAAATCCTAGATTCTTTCAGGTTGTTTTAATCTCAATGTAACATATGTCAAACGACCTATACATTTACATTATTCACTTTGCTGGCAATTATCGTCAAAGCTAAATTACAGTGCTGTCACTTTATCAAGCATTACAGTCTTTTAAGAGTAACGTTAATATCATCCAAAGAGCTTTCTCCTCCAAAAAGTAATAAAAATATCATGCTTGTGCAATTTAATTGCAAAATCCCTAAATTTCAAACATGTTTTCGAGCATAACGTTCATCCATTAATATATTTACACGATCATCACACGTTTGAAGTTATGGATTGAAAAAAAATAAAAGATTCTGCGAGCAATGGCTCAATCATCCCTACAAATATTTGTACATACGTCAATCTCATGAGGGCTGCAAGAAACCCAAGCTTCGTTTCTTTCAATTTGCTTTTTCAATGCAGGTTGCATTTTCCTTAAAGTACTGTGTTTGTTGCTTTGATGTATGTTCACGTTTCACTTTATTTCAGGAAGAGGTGCACCAATAAAGTTGTTCGGTGTAGGTGCTTGAGCGAAGATCAAACTTGCGCAACACACCACCAGGAAACAGAGCAGAGTGATGTGCTTCACATCCCAGTCTGCAGACTTCTATTCTCACTTCTTCAATATAATTTTCAGTAGTGCAAGGACAAGACAGCACGCGCTTTTGTAAGGGTAGTTCGAACATGAAACCACTGCGGACCGTCGCATCATAGACCCTGGAAATACCCTGTGGTTTTGACGAGCGCACAATGCCCGGTAGTTGGTTTGTATGTGCTGATTTGGCAACATCTAATTAGATATAATTTTCGATCTGATATCAGTAGATTTGAGGCACAATGTCAATAATAATTCACGTCACAAGAAACTCTGCTCCAATTATTTCACTATCACTACAAAAATTCCCAATAATTCTCATGTAACATTTATGGAAATGAAGCTGAACCATCAGAGTGAAGCAACAATGAAGCAAGGTTGGCGTTAATCAAACACTATTACTTTACGTTGATGGTGGCAAGCAGCTGCCTCCAAGAAGCACTCCGGGGTCTTTTGCGCTTCAGGCATTTATGGAGTTTTCTTATCTCACATACGTTAGCGCGACCGCCCTGTGATTGATTTCATGCAATGTCAATTCATCACTTCTTATCTGATGTCTGTGCATAGAAATAGAGCAGAATGATTTACTCCTGGCACGATCAACTTGTACGATTCGGTTTCCCAAAACCTCAAACACCAGGCATCTTTTCTGTCCTAGTGCAGAGAAATAACAAACACTTCACCATACATCATAGCGACAATTATGCCAAAATATAACGCCACCATCGCATGTCGGAAAAGAAAAATTCTTCTGTATCGCCAAAACTCAATAATAGAAAATTAAATATTGAATTGCAAGACATTGATCAAACCAGTTGCACATTGGGAATTTTCAAAACTTTTCGCTTATTGCCTGCTTCTGAAAATTCAATAAGATATTTTTGTCGTTGTGTAGTTTAAGGCATACCTACTAAATTCTTGCATCATCATGAATTTTCCGCTATAAAGTGTGTAGCAGGGATGATCAAAAAACGAGATGTGACATTTCTAGCGATGTTTATGTTGCTGGAACGTAAAACATGCTTGACTAAACTTCAAGAGATCAGTGAAAAACGGTAAACTATTGTGGAAAAATGATTATTTTTTTAAACAAACGCTTTGTCCAAAGTCTTTGTTCCAACATAATGGAATGCATGACTACGTTTTCACAGATAGAAAGACCCTGATTAAGCATTTCATGAGCTGCACACTGTATTTTTAGGGGTTGTGAAACACGCAGCTAAGCTGCAAAAATGCTTGCCGATGTGTTGATTCTTGTCGTTGAGAAACATAATATTCTGTAACGCGAAAGACGACGAGTCAGGAATGTCGGAGACAGATAGTAATGGGATATTGGAACAAGTTTCATTTTTGGAAACTTCGCCTTCTTTTTATGTGGATTTACCTTCAATGATTTTTCATGTGTTCAAAGCTATTCACTCTCAAGTCAAAATTGTACAGAGACAGTTGTTCACTGCCTTTCGTACGTAGGACAAGGAAATTGTCAATTTTGGTACTGATCCTCGTTGAGTGACATAAAGGAATTGATCCAAAAGCACCACGTTTCGTGACTAATGAATTAGATCAAACCCAGCATTTCCGGTTAACATGAGCGACAACAAGTAGTTTTGGAATCAGGACCAGCGACATCAGCGCAACAAAATATTCCTGCAATGCACCGTTATATCTATCTAATTTTATATTTAAAGATTATATATAAATTTTACGCGTTATATAATCTATCGATTGCCTAACAAAAAAACAAATCGTCTAATTTTTGGTGGTTTAACTGCATTAGAATTTCCTTTTTGCTGTTCATTAACAGTAGCCTCTGTTTTTAGAAAAACCTACAGTTGCAGCCTGAACATGTTGGTCCGGTATTTCGAACAAACTACACAAAATGCATATTTATAAATCTGGTGCACAAAAAAGAAAAGAAAAAAGAAAAGGAAAAAAATGAGAATAGCATGTAAAAAGGGGTCAACCAGACATCAGCTCTTTCATGGCACCACGCTTCCCAAAACAAAACAGACCATCTGCAGTTTACCCATATACCTTTGACGTCAATCTAAACCAGGGGTGGGCAAACGTTTTGCGACGGAGGGCCACATTTTTTAAAAATCTTGCAGCCGAGGACCGCACACTCTCCTTACAAAGTAGGAACATTTATTCAGTGTGTAAATAACCACATATTCATATTACAAACCATTTTCATATTTCACACTCGGTACGTTTAATGCTATTCACACAGTTATAGTTAGAACTGAAACATAAACTATTTTCATAAAATTCCACGTTTTTATGAAAATAGTGAATGTTTCATAAACTTCTACATGCGTAGGAGTTTCTTCAACTCCCGGCGGGCCGCATGCGGCCCGCGGGCCTAGTTTGCCCATCCCTGATCTAAACGAACCCGCCACTCTCGTAATAATCCAGTTACACCGTTAGTAGAAGAGTCGCACGATGATCGGATTTTTAGCTAGCAATATGGTGCTAATATCAGTGCGATTGCAGAATCACAATTGGAAAACATGAGTGATCCTAATCGAGAAAGCTTAGTGACCGATACCACTGACATTGTACTACCAGTAGCTTACTTGAAAGTCATTCAGACAATCATGGAAATCCCAATACCGATGAAGTTGAAAATGTTTGTCATGATATTGGAAATATTTTAGCTGAATCACCATCACAAAATGTGATTGAAAAATATGTCACAACCCATCGCTGCGCATTACTTTCATCCTTTCCTAAACATGCGTACAACCAAAGATTTCCGGAACATATTTTTAAATATCGCAGCAACAATGGTGAACAACACATCAGAGATTGGCTAGTTTGGAGTGAACATTGCGAAGTTGTATTTTGTTTTTCTTGCAGGTTGTTTTTCTACAATGTGTCAATGCAAGGGTCTTCGCAAAGGTTAACTGTTGCCTCTTGTGGCGGTTGGACTGAAGAGCTTAAGTATTCCAGACTATTTTTCGGCTTCAGATTGAATTGCAGATTCCACATACTGTGCATTCAATTCCTCTGTCACTACTCAGTCTTCTCTCCAATTCTCGCCAAACCATATAGCACTGTCTTGTGCTATATGGTTGTGTTGTACTTTTTTCATGATTTGGAATTTTTAAAACAAGCTTTCTACATTTAAACGCATCATTGATGTTGTCCTTTTTTTGGTTACTCGTGGCCTTGCATTTACTGGCACTACTCAGAAAATTGGGGATCCAAACAACGGAAACTTTTTGGGGATAATGGAGCGTCAAGCCACTTAGCCAAAATTTTGGCTAAGATAAATCCACTTGTTCGTGAGCATGTTTCATGTGTTCAAAAGTCTCAAGCACAACAGCATTGGATGCAAGCCCATTACTTATCGCCAGAATCAAAAAATGAAATTATTGCTGCATGCTCTACTCTAGTGATGCAGCGTATCTCACAAGAAAGGAAGTCTGCAAAATACTACGCTGTAGATGCAACTCTTGGTGCTTCTCATAAGGAACGAACAACATTTTTCTTATGATATGTTCTGTTGAAAAATGATACTTTCGAAGATGAAGAAAGGTTTCCTCAATTAAATTACTGCAATGCAAAAACAGGTGAGAAAATTGCAAACTTAAATGTGAAGCTGCTTGCAGCACAAGAAATTCCACTAGAAGGGTGCAGAGTCCAAGGCTACGATAACGGTTCAAATTTGTCAGGAAAGTATCATGGAACCCAAGCCAAATTTTTTAGAACAGTGTCCTTCGGCAATGTCTTCTCCATATGGCTGTCACACGCTTAATTTTTGTGGTGCTGATTCTGCTGAATGCATCACACATGCAGTAAGTTTTGTTGGTACTGTTCAAGATATTTAAAATATGTTTAGTTGCAGTCCTAAACGTTGGGAAATTTTACGAAAACACATTGGTTGCCCGCTCCACAGTATATCCGGGACGAGATGGTCGGATCGAATTGAACTTATAAAGCCATTTTCTACACAATTTCCTGGCACAAAAACTGCCATTGAAGAGTTACTGACGATGAAGCTACCCGCTAAATCCAAGCATGATGGAAATGGCTCATTTCTTATTTGAAGATATTTGTTTGTGTATTTGTGCCAGTTGTGTGGTTCGAAATTATGTGCAGCATAGACATCTGTATGAAAGCTGTACAAGCCAGGCAAGCAACATTGGATAGAAAAGTTACATTCAATAACTTCTGAAGGATTTAGCTGAATTGCGAAACAATTGTCAAGCTGTTTGGAATAAAGTAACTACAGTTGCGTCCAACCTTGGCATTGAGATTAAGCTTCCTCCTGGAGGAAGTTCAGCTCTACGAAGGTGTGTATCATTTGAAAAGGTAAAGAAAAGCTTTCAAGGAGCATATTATAGAACTTTCATATTCTTTGCTATTATTGATAATGTGATAGCAGGGCTAACAGTGCGTTTTATTGTTGTGAAACGCATTAAAGAACTCTTTGACGGACTCTGGAATTACTTGGATCTCTCTTCTACAGTAATTGACCAAAAAGCGAGAATCTCAGCCGGACAATATGGTAGAGATGTGAATGAAGAAAATTTGGTTACTGAGATGCAGAATTTGCTCTTCGTGCATTCAGCTAATTTTGGAAATACGAAATTGCTTCCACTAGACCTGCTAAATAAAATTTACAATTTCAAGCTTCAATAACTTTTTCCAAATGTATGTATTTGCCCAACAAGTTTGCTCACAATTCTAGCCACTGTACCATCTGCAGAGAGATCATTCAGCAAGCTTAAACTTATCAAAAATTATTTGAGAGTAACCAGCGGTCAATCTCGTGTGGTGTATCTTGCCAGATTGAATATTGAATTCAAGCTTGCACAAGAACTATAACATGATAATATTATCAAAACCGTTGCTGAAAAGAAGGCACGAAAAGTGTTTTTGAAACAATCGTGACATATTTCTAAAAATTTAAATTGCGCATTATTTCAGACTGAACTTGGCAGGTTCTAGTTCGACGATTTTAAGAATCGAAATGCAACTGAGCATCCGAGAAATGTCTGACGCATGAATAAGACCAGAATCCGTTAACAAATTCCACATGGGGTACGTGAGGGGTGGCCAGCAAGTCGATCGCCATCGACCGGTCGATCGCCTAGTGTCTGTTGGTCAATCGCGCCTGATTTTGCATTGAATTGACAAGATACCTGAAAAGAACACTTTGTAGTCAATATTCTGAAAAATGTACAGAAAAATTTATTTACAAATTGGTTGGTCACATGTATTGTTTGGTGCCTCTTGCGATGGCTGACCATAGGCTAGTACGCAGATGCCGCGAAGGTATTGTAATGTGTTTTCCTATTATTGCGTGACAATCATGATTTAGGTGTAACAGACATTTTGTACTTGTGACTTTATTACCAACCGGTCGTTCGCGAGTTAGCAAGAAATTATCTTGTCCCGTGGATCTCAAATGGGAGCCACTTGGCTCATTAGGGTAGGAATTTTTAATCTCTGTGTGGAAATTTGTTCCAAGGAGAAATCAGAGAGGAAAAGCTGTGGATGACAAACTTTGTTTTTGTTTTTACAGTAGTTTACTCAACACAAAAAACTGCACAACAAGGTTGGTTCAGATGGGAATGTCTACAGCACGCAAGCACAAGCTGCTTAATCATAATCGTTTGAGCCAGTTCTTTCAGTCCACTGCTTGGGCGCACTAGATCTAAGGGCAGGTGTTGAGCTGCCAATCAATTGTCTCGTCGTCCAGAACCGTCAGGCCGTGCTCCATGGGAGGTCGATGGATTGGACTTTGGAAAGCAACAATCGTCAACGGTTTGATCTTTTGTGCCACACTCACAAGCCGTAGAGGAGGCCATACCCCATTTGTGCAAACAGGAGCGGGAAACGTCTGACACCGGAGCGGAGGCGATTGAGCCGGATCCACGCTATTCTTGGCAAGGTCATTCCAGGAGGGCGGGACGGAGATGACAGTACGGAGTCTCGTAGTGCTCTCCGCTTTTCTGCATTCCATCGCTGATCCGCCCAGTGCGCGGCACTTTTGCTATTGTCATCAGATGAACTTATAAGTTGTTATGTAGCAGGTACAAATGGTTGTCTCGATTTGAGATGCCGTGCATTCCCACTCGACGGACAAGAGAACGCTAAGTGGAGCAGACGTCCAGGCTCCATGGCACGGTGTACTAGACACAGTGTGGCTCCATTGCGACGAAGCTCAGCAGGTTGGATGCATGCGAGGAAAGGAAGATTGTCCGCTGGTGTAGGACGCAGGCATCCAGTCAAAGTTCGTAAGGCGTTGCAGCCAGCTGTTTATGACAGGGTCAGTAAGGCAGGTGTGAGCACTGCAGCACTAGACAGGAGCGTATAGTACAGTGGACCAAGGCTAAGGTGACTTTGCGCAACGTTGTTGCTCCAGCATCCAGTCTGAGACAGCAAACTGCCTCTGGAGTGCAAAGCGTGATGTCAACTCTTTGCGAAATGACTCGAGGTGTCGGCCGTATGTGAATGCCCTGTCCGACGTTACTCCGAGGTATGTGAGCTCGGAGAGGAAAGACAGGGTGTCGTTCTTGTGTTTGACTTTCACCTCACGTTTAGCTCCCTTGTTGTTGAGGTGGAAGACTTCCAACATTGCTCTTGTAGTACTGAGCTTTAACTTTCAGGTCTGGAGGTATTCACCTACGATTGCCATATCCTTGTTTAAAACCCCTTCCATTGTTTGTCAGTTTCCATCAGCATGCACGATTGGTAAGTCGTTGGGGTATGCACACTTTCTGGAGACGGCGGTTGGCAAGTCAGAGGTTTTTCTTCTTTTCTTCGTTTGAGCGAGTTGTTACAATCCACTGCTTGGCTGCACTAGATCATGGGAACAGTTGTTGAGCAGCGATTTGATTGTCTCATCATCCAGAACCGTCAGGCCGTGCACTCCGTAGGGAGGTCGATGGATTGGACATTGGAGGACAACATGGTCGACGGTTTATTCTTCTGCGCCACACTCACAGGCCGCAGAGGAGGCCATACCCCATTTGTGGAAGTAGGAGTGGAAAGGTCCGACACCAGTGCGGAGGCAGTTAAGCCGGACCCACGCTATTCTTGGAAAGGTCGTTCCAGGAGGATGGGTGTCGGTGTCGGGGATGGAAGTGCGGGTTGTACTCTTGTAGGGTTGTACTTGTCCAACACTACCCATTACAACGGTGATCCGCTCAGTGGGCCGCCCGTATATTATTATTGTCAGTTGAAATGATTAGTTGTTGTGCGGCGAGGACAAATGGGTGTTTCAATTTGAGACGCCGTGCATTTGCACTCGGTGAACATGAGCGCTGAGTGGAGCAGGTGTCCATACTCCATGACCCAGCGTGCTAGAAACAATGCGGTTCGTTTGCGAGCGAAGCTCAGCAGGTTTGATGCCTGTGAGGATGTAAGAGGTGTAGATGTTGACGAGAAGGCGTGTGAGCCCGGATCCCTGTGAGACGGCAGCCTTGAGGCGTGGTAACCTGCTCATTTTTCCGCCGTTAGCGGTGGTAAGGGTGAAGCTGCAATTACCATCCAGCTCCATGATCAAGCGGACCATGTCAGGTAACAATCGCAATAACTTGCAGGTACAAGATGCTTTAACTGTAATGTCTGATGTTATAAAAGGTCTGTTTGGTTCATAATCCTCTCTTGTTTCTTCACAATGGGTAGTGGTATATTTTTGCCAGCATCGTTTGTGATATTTGATAAGGAGGAATTGACAGTGTTTGGGTATTGGGTTTGTAATGGGGGAATATAAGAAAAAACAAAAAAACTTTGAGAACCACTGTTCTTGTCGATCCCAGTTGAAGACAAGTCTGCCACCCCTGGTGTACATCTTGCAACAGATGTCCCTGCTTCCCTCTTTTTCCAAAAATCTCGACGAGAAACTTTTTTGCTTGTTCTGTACTGAGCCAAACTGAACGTGTTTCGAGGACTTTTCTTGTTGTTGATAACAGAATACATACATTAAAAAGCTGTGATTATCACTTCATACTAGGAAGATATTTTTCTGAGTAAGAGTTTCTTGAAACATACAAAGCTAATAATTTGCAATGTGCTACAAGTATAGATCAGTTGCCATCAGCCCCGCAGCCAGGTTTTAAGGTTGCGGGGACAAAATAAATTTTTACTGTTTTCATTATGTTTCAAACAAATTAACAACAAAACTTGGAGTGGCACTGACCCCGAATACTCCCCCATAGTTAAGAGCCTGGTTGCCACTATAACAACGTGTCTATTTGCAAATCTTAGAATGGTAACCGTTTTATCTATATTATGATCATACTACACCAATAAGCTATACAAGTTTCGAAATAGGCTCCAGAAGCTAGGGGGCCCGGTATCGGTGTTTGTACCCCCTGGTAAATATCGTCTCGAAGGCCCTGGATCTAAACATAGTAAGAATTTGCAGTGCTAATTCGTGAAGAATGGGAAACTTTTTGGAGATTCTTCCTATAACTACAAGTTCTCAATCAAGGTGTACAATCACAAAATAGTAAATCATTCTACTGCATTTCTACGCACAGACATCAGATAAGAAACGACGATTTGACAATGCACGAAATTTATCACAGGGTGGTCCCGTTAACGCATCCGAGATAAGAAAACTTTGTAAACGCCTGAGGCGCAAAAGACCCCAGAGTGCTTCTTGCAGGCAGCTGCTTGCCACCATCCACAAAAAGCAGTAGTGTTTGATCAACGTTAACCTTGCTTCGTGGTTGCTTCACCCAGATGGTTTAGCTGCATTTTCATCATTAAATGTTTCATGAGAAACGTTCTCCCAACGTTAGGCTGACTTGACTGCAGTTAGCAATTCAATTCCTATCAGAATGTTCTGAGTGTAAAAAGCAGAAACGGCATAGATGCCAGAGATTGTTATGCAGAAATGCGAAATATTGTCATTCACTAATTTGTTCAGAAATGCAAAACTTGCCGAAGTTGCAAAAATTCATGTCCAACCTTTGCTTTAAACAGCGCAAACATCGATAAAACCAAACAAATCGGTTAAAGACTTATTAGGGGAAAGTGTTTGCAGTAATGGTGAAATAATTGGAGCGGAGTTTCCTGTGACGTGAATTGTTGAAAATTTGCCTCAAATCTACTGATATCAGATCGAAAATTATATCTAAATTGGATGTTTCCAAAGCAGCACGTACGAGCCAACTACCGGATATTGTGCGCTCGTCAAAACCACAGGGTATTTCCAGGGTCTATGATGCGACGGTCCGCAGTGGTTTCATGTTCGAACTACCCTTATAAAAGAGCGTGTTGTCTGGTCCTTGCACCACTTTGAAAATAATATTGAAGAAGTGAGAATACAAGAAGCCTTCAGACTAGGATATGAAGCACATCACTCTGCTCTGTTTTCTGGTAGTTTGTTGCGCAAGTTTGATCTTCGCTCAAGGACCTACACCGAACAACTTTATTGGTGCACCTCTTCCTGGAAATAAAGTGAAACGTGAGTACACTGGAAAGCAACAAACGTAATACTTTAAGGAAAAATCCAACCTGAGTTGAAAAAGCAAATTGAAAGAAACGAAACTTGGGTTTCTTGCAGCTCTCATGAGATTGTCGCTTGTACAAACATTTGTAGGGCTGATGGAACCATTGTCCGCAGAAGCGTTTATTCATGTTTTGTTTCATGTCGTCTATAATTTCAAAATTGTGATTTTGGTGCAAACAAATTAATGGATGAACGTTGTGTTCGAAAACGTTTTTGAAATTTAGGCATTTTGCAATTGAATTGTACCAACGCGATACTTTCATGACCTTTTGGAAGATAAAGCTCATTTGATGATATTAACGTTACTCTTAAAAGACTGTTACGTATGATAAAGTGATAGCACAGTTGTGACGTTAGTTGCCAGCAAAGTGTTTATTCTAAATGAATACGTTGTTTGACATATGTTACATTGATATTAAACCACAGTGAATCAATCTAGCCACTTTTTTATCTCCGCAGAAACAAAATCTTTAGAATTTGTTCTGGGAGGTAATTTCTTTACATTACTTTGAATTTTTAATCTGTTCATTCTTCATTGATTCACTCTAAAGAATGTCAAAATGCGATCTTCACTTCAAATTTGCTTTGAAGAAATTTGCGCTATTTATAGGTCGTAGTTTTTCTTGATTGTTTTGTGCAGTGACAAAGAACGTCAAAATAGCAATTTTTTTCAGTCTGAAGGACAACAGACATGGTTTGAGGAATTGATTCATCCTGATGTGCATGTCGCTTTCGTGTGAAATGAAATTTTTTCAGGAGTCTTGGTTCCACTCCCACTCACGTTTGTCTATTTGCAGCGAATTTTTACTGTCCGGTGGGGCGTGAATATTATTGGACGTCGTGGATGGATTTCGACGATCCTTTCAATGCTCTTTACCCGGATGGAGACGATGAAAGGATTTCGAGCCGAAAAGTCTGCAGATGTCTTTATGCAAACTTCCCTTCATCTACTACACCTATTGCGATCGATGCCGAGTTCAAGAACGGTGTTGGATGGTCACCATTTTGGCAGAGTGGAAACTCGCTAGATACTTTTGACCATGTCAATGGCTTGCTGTGCAAAAATATCGGGCAAGAATGCAAAGATTTTCGAGTCCGATTTTGTTGTCCATGGCGCTGTTAATTCAGACGCCCAACCCAGTAAACTTGTTAAGTAAATAAACTCTCCAATATATACTTAAGTGAGCATCACGATACAGCAGTTGAAAAGGAAACTTAAAGCACGGTACATGCAGTGATAAGAATTCAACTGCATCTCCAATACTTAATTCCGGTTTTGCAAAAAGTAGTTTTGTTAAACGTTTTTAATGAGTAAGTTCATTGGTTTTGGATATTTCCGCGTTGCTTACATTGTCTCGTCTTATTCCACGCTTGTTCATTTTCCTAACCCTCTATTTCGTTACTAACGTGCACACAAAATATGAATACAACATGCTCACGTTATCAAATATTTGTGGATTTGATTTTGACATCTTTAAATAGGATTCAAATACTTGTAGTTTTAGGGAAACATGCTGCACATCAATGCGCAATGTAATCTCAGTGGATAAAAATTTTTATAACTTCCCATCGTGAAAAATACATAACACTGTTGGTGTTTATGCAGCAAGTGATAAATTGAATATGACAAGGCGTGAAATGAAAAATGTACAGACAATTGTTTGACGCAATTGGAAATTATGTATAAAGCTTTGATAAAAACAATGAATTGTGAAACGTGAAAAACATTGGAATAAAACAGGAAACTCCTTTCGAAACCTTTGACCGCAGAAGCCGATATGTCGGCTTTTCGGCGCCAGTTTGGCGATAACTAGCGAAACACTGAAACTACGCCGACAAGTAAGGGATTGCAGGAAAGATTTTGTGGCGGCGCATCCTTCAATGTCTTGATGGCTCATTTGTGACGTCAGGCCGAAAGAAAAACGAAAAGCAGTGGTTTTGTTCAAAGACCTGTGAAGAGAGAATTAATCACATGAGAAAAACTAGTTCTGCACAAAAAAGTCAGACATGACCAAATATTTAAAATCCGCTAAAAGCAGTTTCCATATGTAATACAAATCTTTCATGCTTACGATAAAAGTAAAGATTAAGAAATCTATCTCAAAACTGATGCCATATGCTACAGCATATTGAACGCTTTCTACGATGGTTTCGCAGTTTTCAAGTTTCTTTTGAATGCAATTTGGGATTTTTACGGAGAAGATCAACCAATTGTTACCAATGAAAGGTACAGCCAGAATCAGACAAATATCTATGGCAGACTTGGACAAAAAATACAAACGGCTGGGATATTTCATCACCTAAACGGCAAACGAAAACCGATAGTAGCGGAGAAAATATTCTACACATTTAGAATTCAAAACATTGTCATTGTTGTGTTGACAAACACTATCAAATTATGTGATGTGTTTCTCTCGTGTTTTCTATAGGGTGAGTAACTCGAGTCCAGTTATGTTTACATTTAGAAGATGTATTTTCTGAGAAACGTTTTAATGCACACTGTTCGTTACGCCAATATCAGCGGGTCAGATTACTCACTTTGCCGCTGAAACTGCATTTTCTTCAAATGGTTTCAAACAAGAACGAAAAACTCTTCACCGACTTCTCGTAACCACGTTGATGAACGCTCTGCTCCAAATATCCTGATGTATGGCAAGCACAGTGCGCTTCACAAATAAACGCTTATCAGCGTCCGTCGAGTACGTTCGCTGCTTATGTGCTGACAATGAAACTTGCAGCTGCAAACACTGTAGTTTGTTGCGACGTAAAAGCATTTCAATATTTTGTCGTTTCGTTGATCGCCAAAATAACGTCAACAATGACAACTGCAATGCATCAAACTTAAGACTGTAATACATCGAAATTGTGACAACTGCGCACCAAACGTAAGGCTGCAATGCATCAAATTCCAGGTTGCTCCTAGAAGTTTCGCTGTTGCACGGTGTATCACCCCACATCTATTGAGGCAGTTGTTTTTAGAACTCCCTCTTATACCTCAAGTCACCCCACGATTTTGCTTCGGTAACCAATGCACGAAAAAATCCGCATCCGGCGCTGTCCAAGCGGAACGGAAAGTAAATTCTACGATCTAATTAATTCTACGAATAATCTATCTGATTCCGGTAGTAGGGGCGGCTGATTTCGTAGCGCGACCCTAACGTAAGTCCCAACTTGCAACAACCTGTATGAACCATTCCTGTCAAGTTGTAATTCTTGTGAATAAAGGGAGATGGCTTCGTGAATAAACAAAGATGGCTTCATTTGATTGCATTGAAATGAAGATTTCAGTGATGATGGTTGTAACATTAGAAAAGAGCAGAATTGCAACGCAGGCTGTATGCTAAAAACGCGTGCTCGCCTGATGGAGTTAATTTTCTAGCTTTCCAAAGACGATATGGTTTTTCTGATATTTTTGCACCAGGAGTGATACACTCCAAGATGAAGTGAGTCAAAATTCAAAACTTGGACAAAAATGATGGCAACATTGATAGTTATTGAAAAAATCTTCCAGATACAATAATGAAACTTTTGATATGGACAGGGTCCTGTCCTCATTGACGCGCCAAAACACCAACGGAGCATTTTGGGATTTGACGTTTCAGTTGTGCATGCGCTATATAATAATTGCAAGCCAGCTGTAGTAGTTCTTTGGTATTGCTGTAAGGGTAAAATAGAATTACGCTGCTGCCCAAATTTCCGCTTCATGCCAGAGCATGTTTTAGACCAAAATATCTCCGAGACCCTTTTAGCCACGAGGAATGTCGAGCGCTGCTGAATATTCAAAATATTACTATCAGTTGCACATCAATAGCACAATTTTGTGCAGATAGGTACGTAGTGCTGCTGATGTAAACGTTGCTTGAAGAGGTTGACTTCTTTCAGTCTGTCACGATGAAGGTCGTGCGAATGACAAAAAGGACAGTTTCTGTGAATTTTGACGTCGTGCAAGCTGAATATTAAACCCACAAAGTAATATCGAGATCTGCAAGCGGTGTGTTGATTTGTGTGTTCGTGTTGTTGTCTCGCCACCTTAGTTGTTGAAACACAAAGAACTCGCGCGACAGCCTGAGATAGTTGGCGCGCATATTGTAGCTAGGAACGAACGTGTCGTCCTCAGTCCAGTACCCTGATTACGGTAAAATGTTGTTCTTGTTGCCTGAACCCACTTTGCTTCGTTCTGCAGAGGGTAGTTGCGAAGTTTGCTAGTTAATTCCTGGGGTAATGGAGTCGCATGATAGGTTTCATGTGTTACAACTTAACTAGCGAAAATGTAAGCAATTGCTCCGACCTCAATAGTTACGCATTGAACTTGAACAACCTGATGTTGTTAGCGCGCTTTACGTTTGATTGCGAACTGTCGAAGATTTCATCTCAGAGAGACAGCGATCCCGTAGTCAACAAAACGTGTAAAATAATTAACTGCCTTTATGCTGCTGTTTATCCTTAAGGCCAAGCTACATGGAGAAGTTGCCAGGAGGAGCCGCGCATGGTTCTTTGTTTGTTTTATTGCGGCCAGGAGTTGCCATGCCGAGCCGTGCACGAGCGCAGAATTACCCGACGCAACAAAAAAACAAAGGATTACGCCTGGCAACTCTCGGCACATCCTCAGTGTTGATTGGCCTTTATACCGAAAAAGCGACACCTATGATAGGACCGTTCGAATTCTGAAATCTCTGCATGTTAGCAGGAGGAACAATGACTTTGCTCCGCATCTACTGGTCAGCCGTCGGTAAGCTGGCTGTGAGTCGATTTCAGAGTTTTTGCGCATCCGTAAAGGTTTTGCCAAAGACTGTGCTTTTCCGATGGGACCGTTGACGTGTACCGCGAGGATCTCGCTTGTGATGCCTCAGTGAATGCACTCGCTTCCTCTGCTGTTCGTCAACGTTAACTAGAAAAAGAAGAATGCACTCTGAACCAAGCCTTTGAATTAACTGATAACCTCGACAGAGCTCAACGTCACTCTACCTGCTTGATGCATGAGCCCCCAACCATCTGATCAATCGGTATGCATCACACCACCGGACGCTGAAGATTCTGGGACTGCCACTTCTAAAAGGCGATCGTTTTCACAAGTTGCCAAGGCAGTATCGTGCTTCAGCGGCCTACCCACAATACATATCTTTCAAATCCGAAATACACGGATGGATCACTTTCACTAGTCTTCTCGTTTTTTTTCAATTTGGAAAAGAAATTTTGCAAAGTTTGCAAGACGATTATTTTCCTGACAAATCGGAAGAGCTCTAAAAGCTCTATTGCACACTCACTTGATCTACGGAAAATAGCAATAAGCAAAAGCACGGATGGTCAGGAAATGGAAACAAATATCTAATAAAAATGCATAAAACACATCTACATCTCACACCGATTGTAGCATTTTAAACAAACAGGTGAACGGAACATTTTTTATTGTAATTTCACTTGCAGTTTCGCAGTAAATAAAATCGTGAACGATTTAGTGCGAACTGAATTTCAAGCAGCGCATTCTCGGAGTTTGTATGGTATAGGGCAAATTGAGAATACTACTTGCAAAGCTGCGAAGAAACTTAGGTTTCCTGTATAAATTGTTGTTGAAATATATAACTTAAATTTTTTTCAACAGTTCTAAAAGAAACTACCAGGAAAAACAATTCAATTCAAGAGGTTTGTTAAGTTATTGCAACGTAAGATCTTCATATGTTTTCAGAAACCACCGAAATTATTTCATTTCTTCAAAACAATTGTCGTAGAGAGCACTTGACTCTTGTCAGCGGAGTTACTTACACATATATACATCACATCCTGAGTTTTAATTCAGCAGTCATCAGGCACCTGACAAACCCATACGTGTGAAACCTTGGCAGCAGTCCAACTTCGAATTGCGTGTTCCTGACAAATATGTTTACTATGTTCCTTTTCTGAGTGACAATTTATTACTCACAAAACGATTTACATGATCAAGAAAGGAAATCATCTGATCATAAGACACAGCCATGGGAGCATCCAGTAGTTCAGGCATTGAAAATAATTAAGCTAGCAACGCAGGAAGATGCAGTGGGTCTTTGCCGTAATCCAGTGATGCCTCGTTTTTGACCATGTTTCTGTTATTTGCATTGTAACTCTTGCGTCTAACCAACGAAAGTTCAAAATTCATCACATGAAACTTTAGCATCACAACGCATAATCAAGCAGTTGTGAAGAAACTCAATTTTTGAAATAAGATTAAGAGCTCTGGGTTTGAAACGTTTGTAAGTTTTAAACTCAATGCAAGAGGAGAATCTATAAGTTGCAAAATTCCGCTTCCCATTCTTCTGGTGCATACTGCACAGGAGGTATTTTTCTAATGCATGTACGATTTTCCAAACTCTTTCAGGTGGATTTAAGATTTCATGTTCTCGTCAGCAAAGTCAAACAATATGAGAGGATGAAATATTGAAAATCCTGAACATATGTGTGAACAGTATATATTTCCAAGGGATAATCTGGTATGTACGTCATTTCAAACAAAAGGAGTGATTTCGAAGGTGAAATCAAAACCGATGCGACGTATTTCAGTTAGTAATAAATAGTATTAAGCAATGATCATTTTCTTGCAATCACATGTTCCACACAATATACAGCAAACTGTTTTGCGTCATCACAAGGATGGCCACCAATGTTCTGGGCAGAAATTGAAATTATGTTCTTAAAGCCTCTCATTTCCTGATTATTGTAGCTGCATAGTGATGCGTCCGTTAAATTGCACTCTCAGTGATCAGCAACTGCGTTCCTGCAGAATCGTTTAGGTAAGTATTCATTTAATCGAAGGGGTTTTGCGAATGGTATGTGATCTATCATCCACATTTTTGCGACTTCACAAGGCACGTAAACGGATGTACTCAAGAAATTCACGCCGGAAATCAAGTGTTCAGTGTATTGCCTGCAGCAAACAGGTATTTTCAATAACATGTTTGAAGCATGTATAGCAATCATTTTTTGCGAAGTTCCAGAATGATTTTGTCTTTAATACCTGGGCCGTTTTTCATAAGTTAGTCTTTTCAAAAAACTCTATTTTTTATTTACTGGAAATTCGAACGTATGGACAATAACACCATTTATTGATCAAACTACCATGCGTCCACTTATTTCTGACAGTTAAAACACTTTGCTAATGACCGGAAGTTGGGGTTCTGTTCTGTGCTCCCTTAATGATGCCACAAAGTTTTAAACTATGTTCGTTTGGAAAGAATGAAAACGTTGGGTCAGAAAATATCGGGCTTGATCTTCTAAATATTAGCAGTTGTGCTTTTGTTTCTAAACGATGTGCATAACATCCAAGTTTAAAACTTTTAAAGAAAACTTTGCTTATCAAGATAATAATTTGAGTTGACATTTGACAAAAGCAAATTTACCAATTAACGCCAACATGAATCAGTCAATATCTCGACGATACAACGCTTAGTACAAAGATCTGCACTACCTGGAAATGTTCTTAATCATTTGTAGCATTTACAGTAGTTGATAAACAAAGTAACTTAAGTTTCCTACAGAAGGTTAGAAAATACACTTCAACGACTGGACTTATTGGAACATTAGCTGGGTTTAAATTGAACAATCATCATAAATTGTTTAATAATCATAAATTGTTTCAGCTACAGCGATTTCTAGCCACAAATATAGGTTCTTACTGACTTGTACAACTTCTCTATAAAAAATTACGTTTCTCATCTGAGATTGAAAGATCTTATAATAAAAGAAGAGATCTTATAATATAACAAAATGATGACTTTTTTGATAAATGATAAAATTAGCCCGTAATCGTCCGCCTTTTCGTATAGTAGCTAGCCTGAAGTATCGAATGATATATCTCTGTGGTTGCTCTCAATTAGTTATGCATTAATTTGTGCGGGTGAGATCCAATGAGAGTTACGTGTAAAGTTCAATGTACACTGAGCAATATGATGGTGTGGTGGTGAAGACCTCGAACTCGTGCTCCCAAGTTGTTGGTTCAACCCTTGTCTTTGATTTATATACGAAATAATAAGCCTAAGGTGCTACAAACTTTTGCTGAAAAGCAGCACCTCAAAAGTGTAAAATAACTATACTTGCGATTAACTCTGATAAGAATGTGATGAAATAAATTTGCCAGCTTTTGAATGATGATTAGTTTTTCACACACTGCTTGTCATATGTTTTGATCCCCAGCCGAGTTTATAGTAAGATGTCGGCTTGCTTAGTGCTGATGGCTCATTAAGAACTGTTTCTAGGAAACAATGATCATTGTTTATTGGAATTAACACGAAATTCTCTGCATAATTATTGTTGCAACAATAATTACTTTCACCGTTCCGTCCTATAAGGCATTATTTCGTCAAAATTTATCAAGTTGACTCACTTTTATGATTATAGTTATTACGGAAGCGTTTCTAAATATTTCTTCCGTGGTTAAATTTCTTCGCTTGTTTCCAAGTGAGTGGTGCTGCAACCAAGTTAAAAAACGATTTGAAGTAATGGTAGAGTAAAACATCTATCGTTGATAAACCTGTCATCGCGTTAAATCTGATTTTAAATATCAAAAGCTTTATGTTTTATCTTCAAAGAACACTGTAATTAAAAGTACATTACTGCTTTATTTTCGGCATATTAAAATTAAGTTGTTTGTTTGCTTCAACTAATAAAAACCAGGCAAGAGATATATTATACAACTATTTTGCTGTTACCGTAGTGTGTTTAGATAATGAATGTTGTACTAGATTTCATCAAAACTGCATTTCAGTGAAACATACAATTTGTACTTACGTGTTTTTATTTCCATAAAACAAGTCACCTGGCAAAATCTTAAAATGTCTGGTATTCTTCAAAATATGTATGTTGCAAATTGCTAAATGTACTGGGCAAAAGTGTTTTTGGAAAATGCTGGAGATAAGAAGCGAAGGGGTTCTACGAGCATTATTTCTCTAGTAGTTATGCATTAATCTGTGCAGGTGAGATCCAGTGAGAGTCACGTGTAAATTTCACAACATGTCAACATTTTATTATTAGGACAAGATAATATCATGATCGTCATGGTACATTTTGACGAAACCGAGACATTTTCAGGAAAGAAACACCGGGAAATGCCACTGTTTTTCATTTGCAAAATATCATATCCGATTTTCTTTTCCATGTTTAGAAAAGTTCGCATGCAAACCAAACAGGTTCTTTGTGAAATTCGAATATGAGTAAGATCAGATGCAATCAGTTAATTGGGGCGGATCCAGGACAGATGCCACGTGCACGATTACTACATAGTAATTTGTGAATGCAAAACGCTTGAGTCGATTGATTCACATTCACAATAACTGCTTCTGTGTAATTGAGCGCCACGAATAACTGGGAGATTCGGACCATACATTCGATTTTGACTTTTTTGTTGTTAGTAACAGAGTTAGAAACGAATGTTGCTTTCATGTATCTCCCTATTACAAAGAAAGCATGATAGGAATGCTGAGAAACACAACGCAAACTCCCAGCAAGACCTGTTTTTTACTTTTTGAGGACTTTCCACTGCTCTTTAAGTAATTCAAGTTGGCCAAAACATGTCACCTGTGGGAAGTCTTTTGCCATCTCATTGTAAACACTGTGTGGCTGACCAGTGTTTTGAAGGTGTTTTGAGAGACCGAAACGGTTTCAAATTTTTCCAAAGATCTCAAAACACCGTATAAACTCGCTTTGCTATACCACAATCCAACTGCACTAAAACCTTGCTTTGTGACCATTTCGGCATTCAGATAAAATTGTTGTGATCTCCCAAAATATTTTTGTCGTCAGCAAGGTCAAATCTTAAAAACCTGTGGCTTAATAAAGTTAGCAACCATTTATCCCCACAGTCGCACTCCAATTTTCAGGTCAAAACTGGAGTTGTTACAAAAAAACGTTCTTATACGCATTCTACCTGCGTTATGCCTCAGTTGGATTATACTTACGAATTTGCTTATGTCAGCGTTAAATCAAAGAACCTTTTTCGCAATTTTGAAAATATTTCCTCAACTTTCATCACCGCATTGATGAAAAGTTTGAAGCAACAGGTCTAAAAATTCCTCCTATTTCCTTTGGACTTTTTAGGAAATGTTGCATGCAATCCTAATAATGGAATACGTATTAAATTCTTCACCTCATAAGACATACCTTAAACAATAGTTCAGTGGTGTTCCAGCCCAGAAGTAGGCAACTTTTCGTATCTTGCAACCACGTATCTGCGCAGTCGTAATTTCCGGATAAAAGCGGTTGTTCTCATGAAGAAAAAACCGGCGTTCTTACGCATTCTATCTGTGCCCTGCCACGGATGGAGGAAACTTTTAAATTTGTTGATCTCAAGTTTGAATCAAACAATTATTTTCGCAATTTTAAAGTCATTCCCTTAACTTTCATCAACTAAGTGATGAAAATTTTGAAGTAACTGATCTACAAATTTTTCATATTTGTTTTGGCATTTTAGGAAATGTTACATGTAATCCAAATAGGGGATACAGTATTAAATTCTTCATCTCATAAGACCTAGCTTCGACTATAGTTTAGTGTTCCAGCCTAGATGTAGGCGACTTTTCGTAACTTGTGCTTTCGTAAAACATCCCAACCTCACAACTGGATTTTATGATAAGCAAAAATACATCGGGTTGAAAATGAAATGGGGATGTGCTCTATTGCTCTGTGCTTACGTCCCATACTGCTGGGTACCATGCATAGATACAATTCCTGTGACGTGTATCAGTTATTCAAGTTGCGCTGCGACGATGAACCGAATTGACACGTGCCCTTTCCAGGGTCAAACGTTTTCGTTGGATTTAGTGCAGTTTTGAATCAGAACTGGATTTGACTGCATTTGAAGTACAGTTTCGTCTTTCCTGGCTCGACGATTCGTACTCCCTGGTGTCCATTTGCACAGTTTGCGGCAACGATGACTGTACGACTGGTTGTCCTATTTCTCCTCGTACACAACGCGCCATGACATCACCGCTCTATTTGCCGTTAGTGACGTTTCCGGGTATTTAGTGTATACTCCAAATTCCGCAATTCGAAATAACGAGCTTAGTGATAATGCAAAGGCTGAAAATCTGAGTTGTGGAATGCACATCGGTTTAGTGCGTTAGTAATTCATTACCCCCGGTGGCATGGCCGGTAAAAAATTTTGTGGAAAGCAAAATGTTTTATTTTAGGCGAATAATGGTATTTTGTTTGGGATAATGCCTCTCAAAGCACCAAATCATCATATATGCCAAAAATTTGGGGTGGCATGGCCCTCTGCCCCCCCGGCTACGCTTGTGTTCCGCTCTACTGTAAGCAGTCGGATTACCGCACAGATGCAGTTTACTGTAAATACGTTTAAGCCACACAGTCAGCCTTGGGTCTAGTGTTGAAGTAAATCGTTTATGGCTATAAAAAAATTGACAGAATGTTGAAAGTACAGCATTTGGGCAAATATAATTTGCAATAGTGTATAGTATTTGTGATTTGACAGACGTTCGTAAATCTTTGGCAGTGTACACCGTATACTATGAAAATACACCGATTACTGGGACAAACAATTATTTGCAATATTACTGTAAAACGTTGTTTCACTCCAAATGCAAATTTATACGCAGAGGGGAACAAGTTGATAGTTTTATAGTTCATACTTATCATTTATTAAGAAATACTCGCAGAAACGACGTTTCTTATAATCAATCTCAAACGTTTTAGGCCAGTCGTTGGTATGTTTTTCTGTGATGGCATAATCCGCCAAGGAACTCAGTTGGCTTAATCGGTGTCACGTGACACGGTTGCAATTTAACGCATCCTAGAAGACCGGTTTGTTCCGCGCACCAACTACGCTTTGTGATCACCTTTGACCTGCAGGCCTGGGTGTGCGTTGGGCATCTTTTCTTGATTGCATTGCTGAGGTTGTTTTGCTGCGTTGTGTTTTTAAAAAACGATGAATACTGCTGAGTTTTGTTCTACGCACTGATGAAGGTCTGTCATCTACCGACCGAAACGTCGGAGGAATTATGCTTTGTTTTTTTGAGAACGTTTTCCGGTTGAACATCTTAAATATTTGCCGTACAGTATAATCGATTGAATATGTTCTACTATGTGCTTGCATTTCTGCATAGAATTAGTGTGAAACTTTCGCAATCATCGATTCACAAGGTTACCGTATCTGTTTTTGCGTTTCAATACAACTCAGTTTTAGGTTGATTTAAGACACTGTATGTCTGAACTCTAGCATTGGCACGTGCTGACCAGGTTTCGTAGGAAATAGGCGTTCCAACCACCATTCTGCCAATTACCCCTTTCGCGCAACATGCAGCACAACGTGTCATCATCATCATGGCCCATCCCGTCGTTGCGGACTATGAGCTCAGCGCTTCTTCATTTTTACTGCGTAGCTTGTGGCTGACAATCAATAACCAAAACTCAGAGAGGCACTCCATCTGTTGCGATCGGCAGCAAATGTTTCCCATGACCGTGGAGAGATGTGGAAGCCCGCAATGTCACGCTTGATGACGTCTTTATAGCGCAGTTTGGGTCTGACAGTTCTACGAGGCGCGTTATAGAACTCGCCGTAGATGATATCCTTGGGCAGGCGACCATCTTCTATACGATGGACGTGGCCTAGCCAGCGCAGACGTCGCTGCCGTAGGATAGTAGTGAGGTCATATGAACCGGTGAGATTCAGGATAGCGGAGTTGGGGACATGATCCTCCACGAGACATCAAGAATGGAGCGAAGACATCTGAAATGAAATGCATTGAGCCGGTTTTCTTGGCGGGGGTATGTGCACCATGTCTCGCTGCTGTATAACAGAACACTCAGGATGCAAGCGGTGTAGACCTTGATCTTTAGTTTGATTGCGAAGTGGTGATTTTTCCAAACCCGAGAACTAAGTCGCCCGAAGTTAATCGAAGCCTTTCCAATTTGTTGGTTGATTTCTTCGTCCAGATTGTTCAAACAGTTGACAACAGATCCCAGATAAAAGAACTTGTCAACAACATTAAGCAGTGAAACGTTGACGAGGATGGGTGATGGAATGGATGTTCCGAGTGACATTACGACTGTTTTCTTCAAGTTGATGGTCATACTGAAGTCAATGCAAGCCTTAACGAAACGTTCACACAGGCTTTGCAAGTGCATCTCAGAGTGAACAACTAGGGCAGCGTCATTGGCGTACAGCAATTCACGAATCAGTACACGCTTGGAATTGGTTTTAGCACGCAGCCGGGAAAGGTTTAATAGCCCGCCGGTGCTACTAGTGTGGAGCATGCTCCTGTGGGAAAGCGTGTGCAAGAAGGGCTGAAAAAATAATGCCAAACAGTGTTGGCGCCAGGACGCAGCCTTGTTTGACGCCTCTGCAAATTGAAAAAGTTTTAGACATGGAGCCATCAGACTGGACTCTTGCCTTCATGTTCTCGTGGAACGCTACAAGGAT
>Ga0210059_1001864_pt1 | contig 32335 bp, 20 predicted proteins | sample Ectturendosymbi2_FD_188042 | JGI IMG/M metagenome (GOLD analysis project Ga0210059, IMG submission 188042) | Ecteinascidia turbinata endosymbiont from Florida, USA - Sample 2 (SPAdes) (version 2) | ecosystem: Host-associated > Tunicates > Ascidians > Unclassified | place: Key West, Florida... | reverse complement strand
GGTCATACAAGGGGAGTATGTGGGGTCATACAAGGGGGGTATGTGGGTTCATACAAGGGGGAGATGTGGGCTGCGATTTCTTTCAAACATATTCTCAAGAAACTGATTGAAATGTGAAGCTGAATCATTTTCTCGAATATCAAAAACACATTTTGTGACCACGGGGGGGGATCTGTAAATAACCGTTTGTCATGACTAACGGTTATTTACATGTTTTTCTTTAAAAAAATTGAATAAAAATTTACTTATGAAGTTCACTCGGGAAAGATTCAAAAGTTGGCGGCATCATTTGGTCGCTGCCATTACCTAAGTTTGTGAAAATGTTTCGGCAAAATTATTTTCGGGTTTCTATACAAAAGTTTTAAAAATAACATTCAGAGTAACTTTTTTTTTTCTGACGTGAGGTCCATTTGTTGTGCACACCAGGGTGACTTCTGTGAGTGAAGTGATTGTGATTTTTTTAGCTAATTCCATTTGCAAACACAGCTGCATTCTTTTGTTCTCTGCTCCAATTAGACTCACACTCTTTTTGAGAAGGCGACAACGGTAATGAAAATAGCACGCGGTAACATTATGTTGAAGAGATCAATCACTTACGCGATTCTTGTCTTGTTTTAAGACACGATTTCGCTGGATTTAGCGCCAGGCAAGGGATTGACAGATGTTTTGATTCCGAAAATCGGTGACATCAAAACTTTGCTACGTCATCAATAATACCCCACATTTGTGCATATCTTAACTCATTCGGTAAATTTGGTGTCGGGCCTAAATCGGGCTTCAAAAAAAACTCGGGTTCGGGCCGGGTTCAGGCTTTATAATGAGGCCCGTTTACAACTGTGCTACTGACCACAATGGGTTAGAACATTTTTATGTGTGCTGGCTTGACTGCGTCATCACTGTGACTCTCTCAAACACACGACGTCATATGGATTTTGAGCAACAATAGCCGTGAATGAACTTCTGCTTTGTTCTTTTCGCCAAGCTTCTTCGTTTTGCAAATATCATCGCGCATCGCCTTCCCTTGTCGCCATCTTTCCCAGTATTTGAACAAAGATACTAGAATCGTCCATTCTGGAAAGCTTCTCGTCAGGTGTTTGTGTTACGCAACAACGATTATATGCAGTATTATGAAAGATTTTTAAAAATTTTTCCTAGAAACAGATATATTCACCACCACTGAAGCCTAAACGATAGATACGATTAGCTTCTTCATACAATAATTACGGCCTGGCCAACTCCCAAGGCAAAAGTAGGTTGGGAGCAAGAGCTTATTAGATAGGCTCTTATGTCACTATGGCAACACTGCTGCACAAAAACAAGAGCTGACAAGAAAAGTGCGATCGGATTAAAACAAGTGAAGAAAAGTGCGATCGGATTAAAACAAGTGAAGAAAAGTGCGATCGGATTAAAACAAGTGAAAGAATGATCCACCAAAACCTCAGCTGACTTCAATTACAATTCTCTACCAATAAGAAAATGTTACTGTTGCCTTGAATTAACTAAATTGTAACCTTTGAAAATTTCGCCGCTTTCTTCCTCCTTTTCGTCAATACCTTCTTTCACTTTTTCTGCTTTTTCTGGACGAAGAGGTTTTGATCCCAAATTTGGTGAAGACAACATCCTGAAAATGAAAAAATACATCGTTTCGAAAGTGGAATGCATCAAAAACCACCAAAGTTTAGTGAAAATGCTGTTTCGAATTTAAACGAAATGTTGGAAACTTTAAAAATAGAGTGAACTTCATGAACTGCTGCTGCAAAAGTATTTAAATTTCGAAAAAAAACAATGTTTCACTCCTCACCTGTTACTGTTTTTGTGGCAAAGTTATTGAACTGAAAGGTTGTTGCTGAAAGAGCAGCAAAACACTGCTCCCTGCACAAGGCTCACCCGAGCAGCTGTGTGGAGTGTGTGTTGGAGTGGTGTCCAGCAACAGGTCAAGGCAGCGAATTAGTCAAAATATGTTTTCAATGCGTCATTTATTTGCTTGACGCTGTGTTTTTCTCTCAACAATTGTCAATCAGATGATGGCAATGAAGTGCAAATGGCGATGATGCAGAAAATAGTTTGGGAGATAAATCATTAAAAGCAAAAAAAAGAGTTAAAAAACGGACTCCCTCTCGGCCACAAGCCAGAAGCTTCACAACCAATACGTCGCTGTCCATCAAATCACATCAGATTGATATCTGCCTTTGGCACAAATTGAGTCGAATTTTGCTTGAGAAATATTTTTATTCATATAATGCACAAAAACGGGATCATAATATAAAAACCTTTACCTATTGGTATGAAAGAAAATATTTGTGCTGGAAATAACTGCAAACGACAAACGGTCACCGACGTTCCCAGATATTGTTATCTTCAAAAAAACTCACATTGAAATGTGGTTGAATTTCTGTTTTCCTTCAAAAATAATTTACCACAGTGCAGCTTTCACTCACTGTGTTCGGCACAAAACCAGCTTCGATGCTGCTTTACAACATTTTTAACTTCGCCAAGAAACAACGATAAATTAGAAACACATGTCCTTACAGTCTTAACTATGAACTTCTTTGGCCGAAGAAGACCTGTGCACATGCTTCACTTTCACGGACGCAGTCAAGGTTTAAATACAACCAGTTTCTGGCAGATCCACTTGTGTGCCGCATGATGTTTCACCTGCTCCTTATTATTTTGAACTTTGACATAATAATCATGCAGAGTGCGTCTCATACGCCACACGTTTCGTCATATGTTCAAAATCTTTAACATATTCCAATAGGCGTACCTTCTCAATGAGTCCACCGAAGGATAAAGACCATAAGGTGGTTTAGGAGAAGCATCCAACTGCAACTGTCTATACCGGTGCCGGCCTCGGCGATAATCGGGAGTCATCGCGCTCGTGTTGTCAGCGGGCGACGTCATCGCAACAACATGAGTAGAATTTGCTTCACTTTATAAATTCACTCGCGAAACTGGAATTTCTCGACAGTTGCTATGACTTTCTGACAACCTTACTTGAAGTTTTTAACAGACTCACGATTAAATCCTTGGCAAGGCTCAGCACAGCCCAGCGCCTCACTGTTTCACTGTCAGCACCAAAACAAATCTGGGCAAAGAACCTTTTCGATTTATTTGCGCTGCTGCTCGTAAATCTGTCAGTTCGCGGCAGAGTCTACAAACTTGGAATGTCACTGATCCATTGAAGACGAGCAAGATATGAGTACTAGCTAATCATTACCTCCGAGACAACTACTTGATCTCAATTACGGGCGTAGCGCCATTGTTCGGTATATATGTGTTGCCATGGCAGCAGGTGTACATAGATAATCTAGAGCGAAGAGTCGGCAGTGCACAAAGCCAGGGCTCAATCAGAAAAAAATGTCTTTCTAATGGCCCAGTGGCGCAGCCGGAATGAGGCCGAAGAGGCCAAGGGTCCCCCGAAACAAACTTGCTACGACTTTTACTGGTACTTTACATCAATTTTCAACTGTTAGAAAATAAACGGAAGTAACAGTGGGATTCAAGACGACGTCAGTGACTGACCCCTTCTGAACAAAACTATTGGCTGCGCTGTTGTCTTACACTTGAAGAAATGAAGAGCTAATATTAAACGGTAAACTCAAGAGAGCAAACAAAACACAAAACACTCATCTTCGCAAACGTTCACTCAGCAGGAAGCGGAAATCATCAAAACAAACACTTTATTACTTGGAATAACCCGCAAAACCGCAAATAACCCGCAAACATGGAGTGACGTCATCCACATAAATATTTGTCGAAGAGCTGCTTGAAACTACATTTGAAAAATACATGAAGGTGCGGGAGCCGGAATGAAACGCGCCATATAAATAAGCCCAAAAAAAACACATGCGTTTTTTCATCCATACCAAAGAAAGAAAATCAGAAACCGGAAACGACGTGATATTTGCAGATATTTGTCAAAGTGACTGAATGTTCGTTTTTCGAGTGCCATCTGAGCAACCAGAACTGGTGATGGCTTCCTTCCTACAGAAGCGCAAAACAAAACGATGGGGTTAAAACTTAACAGCAGGTGTGGATCTTGGTCGTGGTCGTGTAAACACAAAGGATTGTGTGGGAATCCGTGTTGCCATGACTACCCAAGAAAACAAACATAAAAACCTGGTTTCATGACCCGAATCAACCTGTTTTCCCTCGTAAAACATCAGGGTTGCGTCATCAGGTGGAAAAAATCTTCGTTTATGTGAAATAATGGAACAACAGACGCAGATTTCAATAATTCTCTGAGCAGGCACCAAAGCGGATCGTTCGTTTTGAAGCGATCATGGTCGGGTTTAGAATCGAACACATGACCAAGAATGAATGGATGCATTGCAGAGTTTTGCATCAAACACATCAATTAACGCTATGGGGCATTCTATGCTATCAGAGAAACACATGGAATCTCGCAACAAGCAAAAGTTCAACAAGTGCCGGGAGCGAGTTTGTCAACTTGATCAAATCAGGTTAATGTCTGCAGCATATCAACCACATTTATGTGCAGTGTGTGTTTTCTATCAACCCTATTCATGTCCTATATATTTCATATATGTTGACAACACGGAACTTTTCCTCCAGAGAAAACCTGTTATTTTCCAACCGCAAGTTGAACGTTCTGTTCAGCCACAGCCAATATGAACTCAAAACATGACCCAGTGTTTTGCTTGATGGTGCAACTGTATGAAACCAAATAGCGTCATGTGTTGGTGGTTTACTCATCTCTGTCGGACCGCCAGAGGTCGTTTGTTGCACACAGCCTTAACATCAGGATGAAAAAAGTACTCAAAAAATTAAGGATATGTCGTTTTTTAAATACATAAACATAGGTAGTCTGTGCATGTGATCTTTGGTCTGGCGTGAGTTTATGCATAATCTCGTCCTGTATTTTCTGCGTTAAACAAGGGTTTTGGATACCATGACAACTGAGTTTAAAATAAAAATAAAAAGCTTCAAGAAATTCTTCCACAATACATGGCTGGCATAATGTAAAAAACATGCGGCACAGGAGTTGTACTCTGTTACAATGAAGCTAAGTTTGTAAAAATGCTTTTTGGGCGCAAAGCTGATGATGCCTGCTTTGTAGGCGAAATATATACTCCGTAAGATTTTAGTGTCTGATTCTGTGCTGAGAAAGGATTTTTTTCAGTAGACAGTGCACTTTTGGGCGATTTGAGTTGATTCCATTTCGCCATTTTTGCTTTTGTTACTTGCTTATATGACGCAGGCGGCAAGTCTAAGCCGGGATTGTGCTCCAGGACGTGGAGGTTGAGGCCGAAAGCCAATCAGCGTGCTGCAGTGGTGGGAAGCGAACTGATGCCATGGTTTCCAGCAACACCGGAACAAAGATGCATTCCACGCGAGCGATGACAAAGAAAAACGTCACGACTCCTGAAAATACTGTTGAATATGGAAAAGCTGCTAAACCATGGAATAATAAAAACACAGGTTGCAGTCAGCCATAGCTCAGAAACTATTCAGAATAAAAACCTTTGTTGCACTTCTGTGACTATGAACATGCAGTTTGCTGTTGCGCATCACCAGCATCCAACATGCAGCTTACAAATGTAGATTCATTCCATGCGGAGGCCTCTCGACCCGACCAGTGTTCAGTGCGAACTTAACATGGCACAGTTGGGGCAGACCCCCCCCACTGCCTTGTCACCCTCGTCCGAATGTTGTCGGCAGAGAAATTATTAACAAACTATTGCAGCTAATCACAACCTTCAGTTGCAAAAATATTTTATCACCTTAACATTAAATTAAAACTCCAAGAGCATAGGGAGGTGTTCACTGAGAGAAAAAGTTTTGGTGAGTTGGTGACTGTTTTGGTGAGTTGGTGACTGTTCTTAAAAATCTATCACAGTTTGTAGTTTTGTTCTTTTTAACTTATTCTTAAATGTGTTGCCAAAAACTAACCAGTTGCCACACAGATATTGCCTGTGAGTTGTTTGATACATCATAATATTACGAAATCATAAGATATTATGAGTTTATGTTAAACTAAAATTTCAACAAGCTGTAAACAGCTTTGTTTGGAAGTTCCACCAGTTGCCTGGCAACGTGCAGTCAACGTCGGCGTGGAGAATAAACTTCTGACATGCCACCAGCTCAATGGGTTCGGGCGGAAGTTCACGGTGCAACACTTCCGCGAAAAAGTGCTCAGCTGTGAAATTCGTAAAACCCTGAATGTTGAACTACTTCTCCGAATCGAGAGGTCCCAGTTATACGTTGATTCCGACATGAACCCAGGATGACCCATGAAGCACTGTCGAGGCAAGTCCTGCTGGCCACACCCACAGGAAAGCGGTCCGAAGGTCGTCGAAGGACCAGGTGGAGTGATTACATCTCCGACCTTGCTTGGTCCCGTCTTGGTGTGGAGCCAATAAAACTATCTGAAATTTCTGTTGACCGTGAGGTATTTCGAGTCCCCCTAGGGTTGCTGCCCCCGCGTCTCTCCCAAAAGAAAAAGCAGGTGTGAAAATGAATTAACGAATAGCTCAGCGCATATTTTACAATTCCCTGATTTCAATATTAATTTTCGTTTTTGGGCAGTTGCTGTGTCCGGCGAATTTTAAGAAAATTAGTCTGAATAGAAAATTAGATTGAATACACTGACATGTTCAACACTTTACAAGTTATCTGAAAAAAAAAAATCATCTATACTATCGTCAAACTGGTTTCATGGTCTGGTGAACCTGATCGCTTCACTGCGGATCAATGAACCAAATCAATGATTACGTGAATGCTCCACAAAGAAGTTGAAAGCTACAAAAGGAAAACGCGACCCCTGACAATACATGCAGCAAAGGAATGAGTTCATATTGACCAATCATCCAAATTTTTAATAAAACGCAGAATGTTTCATTCATTGAGCAAAGCATTGTTGTGGAGAATTGAAATGCCATCAAAAATCTTAAAAAATGCGTAAAAGTTCCTACTAGTGCAACGAGTGCCTCACCTTTAAACCATAACAAAACGGATCATTATCGACATTTAAATAACAAATCTCCGACGCAGTTGAATCTGCAAAGTGTTTTATTATGAAATTTATTACCCGCCATTTACGCATCTTCAATCGTGTAAATTGCAAGCAAATGCTTACGAGTGAAATGATGAAACAGCGGACTGTTTTAAGAACAAAGTACGTGATTTACATCCCAGCAGCGGGGGTCAGTATTTCCCAGCTGAATAGGTCATCGGATCAATGTTTGTTCGATTCATCGCCACGTTGTTTGAGGCTATAACCTTTCATAATTGGCTTCAGTTTTGCTCCTTGTGCTTCAGCGACACATTATGGTCGTATCTGGTGTTTGAAAATACAGTTCACTTTCTTTCTGCAAGTCTTGTTTTAGATTTTCATCATTTCATCTGCAAACTTTTGCTTGCAATTTACTGGACTGAAGGATTGAAGATGCGTAGTTGACGTGAAATCGATTTCCTGGTGAAATGCTTTGCTATGCAATTCGAATGCATCGCAGAGTGCGACTGGCAAATTTCTCGAAAGCATGCATCAAGCCTTCAGCCTTCAATTCCGGAGTATTACCAATGCATGAATCCGTACAAACGGATCGTTATCGATGGCAGCTTTATACCCAGCAGCCAAATATATTAGACTGGTATACCGCCAAACTTTCTCGTTTGGATGAAAATTGGGCTGGTTTACCGCCAAGCCCTCTCGCTTTACTGTCGCTCAGTCACTTTAGGCTCATTACACATTCTGAAGCAACTCCGCGCGAGTTTAGCTCCTCAAAGAACTGTCGTCCGGAAGATTACGTAACGGAGTGGGTGTGGTTAGACCCTCCCACCAGCACCGGACCCTGCGTATGTAGTTTCACGAAGTACGGTCGAAAATGCATCAAAATCTAGAGATTCCTCAGAAGGAAGAAACTTAATGTGTTGATGAACAAGCGACTTAAGCAAACATATGGTTTCATTAAAATCAATATCAAATAATCCAGAAAAACGCAGCACGTACTTTCGAATGCTGCGTTCGCGGGTCTCGTCGTCCTCTGGCAGGGGGGGGTTCAGCTCTTCGGGTGTGAAGTTGACGCCGACGACAGGGTGGGGGCGAACAACTTCGCGCGTGCTTGGTCGGGTGGGGGGGAGGGAGATTTTGTCTGTTAACAACAATGTGTAGCGGGCAATCCTCTCACGAATCACTGCAATCGCCGCAGAAGCTACGACAGAGTTGAGGATTTCTCAGTCAATCATGCAATGATCTTTGACTAATAAGTTTGCTTCATTCACACCAAGCGGATTTTCCCATAAGCGGCAATAACTTCAAACGTTACTACTTGAGTGGGGGGTACGAGGCCCTATATCTGGGCCTGCGACCTGCATCATGGATGATTGATTGTGCAACATCATCGGTGATTATTCAAGTGTGGAAAACTGCTTTTGCACATTTTATAAAAATTTTGAAATGCGAAAACTCAAATACCCTCATTGTGACTCAAATACCCTCATTGTGACTCAAATACCCTCATTGTGACTCAAATACCCTCATTGTGACTCAAATACCCTCATTGTGACTCAAATACCCTCATTGTGACTCAAATACCCTCATTGTGACCTAATGACCGACATCTCGTCAAAAACGCAAGCTCCAACTAAACCATAGTTCTCTGTAAAAAATCTCAATTTGTTTAAACGAAGAATGTTATTAATTTTCAAAGAACAACCATTTTGCTTTACAGTGAAAAAAACAATTTAATGAGTGAAATGCAACAAAACACGTTGCGCAGCGAACAATACTCGATCCTCTGTTGAAAACTATGGCGTTCCTGCAGTGTTTCCAATAAACTGCACCCAACACACTGCGGGGAAGGTCACGTTCAGCAATATGCACAAAAAAAGTTTTAACAAAAGTAGAACGTGGGTGTGAGGTAAAAATCTCTGTTTTAGGAAAATAAAGCTTTCCCTTGACTTTGCCACAATTATTGTTGCATTTCTGCACAAAGTCATCACAGAACGGGAGAATGTCACAAGCACTGTTGGTATTATTACAACTGAGCATAAAGCAGGGTCTCAAACGCACGGCCCGTGGCCCGCGAGGGCGTTTTGTGCGGCCTACGATGCTTCTTGGGATTTTTCAAATAATTAATTAACATTAAGGTTATTAGTTCATTCATCGGTGTTTAAAAGTGCTCGGGCAGCGAGTGAACAAGTTCCTTTCAAACGAACGTAGAGACAGCTAGAAACGATTTGCATATAATCCACGGATGCCTTTCGCAGGAAATAAGACGTAAAAGATGTTTCTGGTATGGTTTAGTTACCGCCATTGTTGCGTCAGCGTCATAATGCGGCCCTCGGGTTACTTTATAAGTCCTCGTTTGCCCCCCAGGGCAATTTGAGTTTGAGACCACTGGTCTAAAGCAAGATGCTATATGACGAATTATGTACCGCAACCACTCGGCGCATTACAGTTGGTTAAGCGCGCCACCAAAGTTGGTAGGTTGGGTTCGATTCCCGGCCGGGTCATACCGAAGACTTGAAAGACGGCACATGCCTCCTGTCCAGCCTCGTGCTCGGTGTTAATGGGAGGGTGCAAGGGAACAGATGACGCGCGGTGCTGGCATTGTCTCGTCACCAGTGCAACATTCACTGCGAAAGCAGCCGCGTGGCCCACGACGCAAGAAAGTGGAGATGGACGCTGCAGACCACTCGCGACACTCCAGGAAGGAGTACAAAAGCAAAGTACAAGCAAAACTGAACTGAACATTCGGAAATTCTGGAACAACAGCAAAGTCACGGAAACTGCGTTGAATCAGATGAAAAGCTTAAATTGTATGAGGATAGTGAATGGATACAATCTACGTTTGGGAATACCTTGCGATTCATCTAAAGCTCGGGGTATGAAAGTAATATGGGCTCCAGCCAATCAGACCAAAGATATTAGAAATCACATAACTGTTCATCTTCAAACCAACGGTGGGTCATCCATAACTTGCGATTAATGCAGATACAATTCTTTCACGATGAGCAAATGTGCGAAGAAACACGATGAGCAAAATTCAACGCACTGTTCTCGTTGCATCCATTTGCATAACTTTGTATTCTTATACTATGGGTGCCAACCTCTTATGTGAGTAATATGTATTTGAAACCGCGTAGCAATCCAGTTTTTAATTCGAGCTTCATCTCTGCAAACCGACGCTTCATTAATTTGTGACAGAAATGATGTGTATCAAGTACTTAGTGGAAGACAGAACATCGCGTGTACATTGTATCGACACAAGATAGAGATGAAATAAGCTTGTCTTATCGGCAAGGACAGTCACTCATGAAAATCTTCTTCATAGCGAAAAACTAACAAATGCAGGAATATTGTGGGGATGTCCTTTGAATCTCGGACCCAGCCTTGAAAAATAGGGGGGACCGGACCCTTCGACCCCCTTGCTCCGCCGTCTACAACTGTGCGCAGGTTGAGATTGGTTGGACAAGGATGGAGATGTCAGTAGTTAATGCCAGTGGGGACATCCGTGGGGGAGGAGCTGCCGGAAAACGTATTGGAGATGAGGGAGGACAAGACACTAGCAGTAACAAGGGTGATACAAGTCTTGTCAGTGACACTCACTGTGGCCGGCAGTGGCAGCAGAGAGCGAGACGCGTTTGATCTGCTGTTGCTATTAGTGACGAAATAAATAAAGTGAAGATGAGGGAAGCAGCCCACTGTGTGTTTTGCGCTCTTTGCATGGTTTGCCCGGGCAGCCCTGTCAGCTCGAATCGTCAAGACTGCAACAGGCAAAGCATGCAATGAGTACAAAACACTTGGTCAATTGGGACATGTTTGTGTTTAAATGCTCGGTTACAAATGTAGTTTTCTAAACAGCCATTTTCTTGATTCTGTTCGTAAGAAATAACAAAAGGTCCTCAGGCATTGACAGCAAAGCCAGTAACTGCCTTTCCAAAAATTGTTTATATTACCGTTATCTTGAGTTACGTTTCTGCCAGTAACTGTTCTGTGAATCGTCTGAACCTGTGATTGTTTTTTTTTTCGATGATTTTCCCTCATGATAAGAGTGCTACTTGTTAAAAAATATCAGTCAACCTGCTCAAATAAGTTGGTATATTCTTTTAGTTTTGTGCATTTGATATATTTCATTTTTCATTCAACATGAAGTACACCAAGACAATTGAAAATATGAATGTGTAAAAATGAACAGAAGCCGGAGCTGGAGCCATGTTCATGAAAAGAAAGCTCCGGAGCCTGAGCTGCAGCATTTTGCGACGACTCCGCAGCCCTGGTCTCAACTACTGTGGCACTAACGCGTATAAAAGTTGATACCAGTTGATGAACATTTTTCGGTTTGAAAGGTTAGACATGAACTCACATGACATTTCTTTAAAACAAAGCATCATCGCACCGTTCATTATTATCATCACAATAAACTTCGCCAAAAATGGTGACGTACCAGCATCGTCGTCTTCAGCTGAGTGTTCAGGGAGAGGAGGAAGATGGCTGCCCGACGCATTTAATCTAAAAATGGCAAAAATAATTCAAAATCCAAATGCGTGACCAGTTTTCGCAACAGTCAAATTTATAAAAATCAGTTAAATTCTCTTCCACGTTGCTGCGAATAAAAAAATGAAAAGCAAGTTTTTTATAAGAAAACTAATTTTTAGAATAAAAAATACTTGGCAACTCGCTTGTGAATTTGCAACTTTCTGCTCAACAATGTTCTAACATAGTCAAACATTCAATGAATTGGTTAAGCAGAACATAAAACAATTTTTAAAAAACTGTTCAAAAATGAAATGTCCCGAGAAATTTTGAAACCAAATAGTGAAGGAGGATGCTTCACAAAAATTTTATCATTATGCAATTATTGAACTCCAGCAACTGTTTGAAAATGACCTCAATTTTTAACAGCACGTGTAGAAACAACTGGATATGTTGTGTTTTGTGTTTCATGTGCTATCTTGTCAGGTATATAAATGGGATCCACTTCCATATAAAAGGTGTTTTGTGTGTTTGAGTTTGTTAGAACGCAGATGAGGACGCATGTGTCAGACAATTCAATAAAACGTGCCAGCTGCAGTAAAGATTTGGAAATAACACAAAAATTTCAAAGAGGAAGGTTATGCAGGAAGGTTTTGCAGGGCCAAAGGATGGGACGAACACCGGTGTCGAAAGGGACAGTCGGGAAAGTTCAGGAAGCATCTGTGTGAAGCCCCAGAAAATCAATGCAATTTGTATAACTAATTATAACTTATTATAACTAATTATGAAAACTTGAGAAATCGTTTAAGGATTCCACATTCGTTTGAATTCCTTATTCTAAGTTTTCACGGAAAATTTTTTTTCTACTCAAAATTAAGCATATTATTTTGAACACCTGGAGTTTGTCGTTGCTCAGACATCTCAAATTATAGCAATTTTTTTGCAACACCCTGTATTTTAGTGACTTGACCTTTGTGCAATAATGTCATAATTAATGCAGTCATAGAGTTTACGAAACAAAATGCTACAAAACAGCAGCAGCTGGAGCAGATAATTTTCTTGACATTGCTGAGCGTGTTGTGCAGCAACGCTTGCACTGGGGAAGAATTAAACTTGCTAAAAATATAGTGAAACTAAAACAAAAGAAATGTGTTGTTCTTCCCGCTACTTGGAAAAACTTTAGCAGTTGCCACCAGGCCTAAATATTGCAAATTATAGGTTTTATTTTGGTGATCGGTAAAATTCATTCTTTATTAACTTATTTGTGTGTATGCCGACCTTTCACCCACTAATTCAAATAAACTTCCTCAAGGGAGAACTTTTAAGTATCATTTACAAATAGCAAACATGTGACGTACAACGACAGTAACAGTGGACAATGTGACGTAGAACAACAGTAATGAAAAAAGACAACGAGTGAATTTGACGAGAAGATTTGCGATGAAATTAACGCGAAAGATGATGGTAAACGCTGGAAGGTTCAGTGGAAGTTTAAGCAAAGGCAGCGTAAAATGTTATTATTCAGCAAGTTATCAAAAACACAGGTACAATTTCCAGATTGACAAAAGCCTCGGATATATGACTAAAAGGGTTGAATACATGGCGAGACTTATACAAAAAAACAACTAAAGAAAAAATATTTCAATTGTCCTGATGTGTTTGCGTGGTTCCGCGTCATAGGTTTTGATAAAAGTCGATCAAGCATGATCTTGGAATGGCGAGAACCTGCGTTGTCGTCCTCGCAAAAAACAAAAACACTTCATTTTTTCAGTTCGACAGTCGCGCGTCTTTATTCCTTGCAAGTTATTTGAAAATGTTTTTGATGTCAAAACACCAAGTTTTTGCTGGAATATAAAACATTCTCACTTGGGCAAAGTGATGGTCGTCGTCCCTGGGCGGCGCTGAGCGCTGAGCGTTGTTTGAGTCGACATCACTGAGTCAGCCGTTCCAGGTCGCTGCAAAGTGAAGTGAATAAACGCTTTACAAAATGCGATCGTGACAACATGGACGGATTCCACAGCAGAGCTAATATCGAAACGTTATTGAGCTTCTGAGAAAATCAAGGCTTCATCAAGTGGACAATGATGACGCAATGTTTAGCGGAAGTGCTCGAAGCACCTGATTGTATAAGTGTTTATTTTAAATAAATTTTAAAAAATTTGAATGAAATTTTTCGCAGCTCTGCCGGTAATGCGAAAAGTAAAAAGTTGAAAAAAACGAAATGTTTTTCTCTTCAACTTGTTGAATAGTTTAAGAAATATATATATTGTATATATTTTCAATGTTAGTGAAATAAACATTCTTACATAAAACAACTGTTCTTTTTGCCGATCTTGGGTACTTCACGTATTTTCAAATATTTTGAACTTTAAGCGCAAACCTTAGCAATTTAATTTTTTGGCAATCTTTGTAAATATCGAAAGAAGTTTTCTCATGTTCAAAGAACCTGATGTTTATTTCTTTGTTACGTCGTTACACACGATACATTTGTTTGCTCAGTTTTTTTTTATTTTTCACCCGATGCAAAACGGGCAGTTGGACGTTATTTATGTTGAGACAAATTAATCTGCTTATGATGGCTAACTTGATTTCATTAATTTTTACTTTCATCGCAGAATCATTCAAAAATTAAAGCATCTAAGATGTGCGAACTGACGACTTTCTGATCTAGTGCTTCGCAAACCTTTAGAAACAAAATTATACTAATGCTCAAATCAAATCGCCATCATCACTTCATCTGCTTTCTGTTTCTGACATTTGCAGAATATCTCGCAGAGGACATCAACAAGTAACTGCAAGTCACTCTACCTTTCGTCTTTTGTAAAACATCTTCCCTGCCTTTCTCTTATCTGACTCCTCCTGATGTGCTGGACTGACACCAAACACTTCCTGTGTATGAAGCAAATCATCCTCACACACTGTTATTTAACATGAGAAATGCTGAAAGGATATTCACAAATACTCTTCGACGCAGCCTATTTAAACAGGCGCACGGCCACCAGAGCACGATAAATATAAGCTGCTTACATTCAATTTTGAAACAAAGAAATTATATGTTAAAACCGCTTATATATACCGCATTTCCAAGCGACCAACATCTGGTGGACTTAAAGATTTTTTCTAACCACAGGTTTGAATCCTGCGTCTAAACTTATCGCGTGTGGTCTGCAGCGCCCATCTCCGCTCGCTTGCTCCGTGGGAGTGGATACTGCGCTGGTGACAAGTCACAGTTCACTTATTCTCGCACCCAGTGTTTTTTTAAGGTTTTTAAAAGGGTGTCGTGGTGGAGCTTTAGGGTGTCAACATCATTTTCCTTCCTATGTCTGATACTTTTAACTGATATTCGCAAAAAGGCAAGTGTCCGTTCAAATATGCTGAATTATTTGAATACGACATTCACTTTTGGCAAACAGGCAAAGACACTTTCATAAATAGAAAGGTTCAATGTAGGCTTCACAGTCTTGCGCGGGTTCAAACTTTTTGTCCGCTCCCGCCCGCCCCTGCAGGAATTTGAGAAATCTTGCCCACTTCCAACCCGCACCCACACCGCACTTTTTCGGTCTTAAACCCGCAGCTGTCCGAAAACTACTAAAAACTCACAACTAGGGCAAGTTTTTATTGCAATAAAATCGTGAGAAATATGCATTTATTTTTAACAAAAGTTGCAGTAAAAAGTTGCATTTGTGCACAAGCATTTTAAACGAAAGTGATTTACTGAAGCGATTTATTTACATATAATGCTAAATATTTCCAAACATTACCTACGGAGAAAAGGCAATCTTTTGCCAACAGTTTGGAATGAATACTTGGTTTGATGCGGTCATGACAATTTCTGCTCAACATTTGAATATTTGCATATTTGCAGTCCAAAATTGGGGGAATTATGGCGCCTTTCACCCCCACCTGGCTACACGCCTGGCAACAGTGACTGATGGCTGGGTGGCTTTGATCCTGTTGTTGCAAGTGCAAACCTTGTGCAGACAATTCAAGTTGGCCACAAAAAGACGGCATGGTTAGCGAAATTTGCAACTGACAGCAAAATGCGTAGCTTATTAGCTAGATCATTCCGCTTGCATCACACAATTTGAGCAGAAAGGCGATTTTCTGGTGACTGTGGTGTTGGCGAAGATTCGTCGTTTTAAATTGGCTGTAGGCTGATTCTCACTTGTGTTTGCTGGCCTGACTGGATAGAAGCAGATCAACAACATTGGGGGTGGCCTTAAGCTTGTTTGGATGACTTCGTAGTAGTATACAACGAATTGGAAATTGACTGCATGGGGAAACTAGAGCTTGGGTTTGGAGGTATTGATTGTGAATTAGGGGGCTCAGGCCACTTGCTCCCACTGCTAGTGAACAGTGTCACAGCTTGTTTTTCGTGAGGATCAAGATATAATCTGTGCGTTCGCATAGGTTATCCTCTGAAAATAGGTGTACAGATAGTGGCCTTGTTTAAATGTTTCAAACAAACTTTTCATGATCTCAGTAAATCTTAGAGTTTTGCAACCACTGCCACTACATATATAAAGAAACTGTCTTAATATGACTGCAGAACTGCAACCAAAAAAATCTTTCCGTCCTTTTTAGCTTATACCTCATGTATATATACAAAGTTATAAAATAGCTACTAGATACGTATATTTTCATCTTCATGAACTGGCTGTTTCAAATATTATTGAGTGAGTAGCAACCTATTTACTGAGCATCTTTCGCCGACAGTCTTATGTTTGAGCTCATTTATAAGTTTCTAGCCCTCTTTTGCTGGCAGTGTAATCTTTGTAAAATTCATGAGTTAATGTCTTTTTTACCTAAGTCACAAATAACTCGTTGACCTCTCTCAGTAACATACACAGTAATTTGTGAAAAATATCCGAAACTACTTGCTGGAAAACTTCAATGTTACAATTCCTTGTGTTTGCTTTTGGTTCATTCCATGAAGACTGGGTTGAAAACAAGCCTGAGCATCTCAAAAAACTAACATGAATAGTTTGTTTTTTTATCTCTGAAAATAACCTTATTTATTATAATATCGGAACCAAAAGTTGTTATTGAGTTGTGTGTAGTCAAAATGGTTGAGCTATGTGGAGGTAAAGTTATTGCATTCATGCATACTCGAACCAGTTTCATACACAACACTCTCAGCTGTATTAGCTACATGCTTGGTATTATTTCAGAAGATTGACACAGTTTTCTCCACAGTTTGAGATAGGACTGAACTGGGTTGTTTTTCAGTCATTGACCAAATTTTTTTTCAATAACTGAAAAACGTCAAGTCAATTTGGTCATATTGTCCAAAAAGAATACTGTTACGACATGTTTTAATACTGTTATGGGAAAAATGACTGAAATGTCTCAGCGAAGAATAAAACAGGGACTGAAGACCATGTGATGAATTTCACAGTGGTTCAATCATGTGTGATGAACTGCAGTTGCAAAGAAACATGTAAAATCCAACACTGAAGTAATAATTTTAAAGAAAGAGTTCCATGAAGGCGTTTGGAAGATCTTTGCAGCATTTCACAATGGCAGCAAAGAAACCAAGTGCAAGTTGTTGCAAAGATCAAACTGAATTCAAAACATTTCCTGTTTTACTTTCCATAAGTAAACTTTTTCTGAACAAATTGATTTATTAAAAAAATAAGAAAACTTACATTTTCCAGAACCTTCACTAAGTTTCCAGATCCATCCATAGAATTTAAAAAATCTTTGAAAAATTTCATTTTCAGTTTGCCATCTTTTATCATAAGAACACCAACGCCTCGAAACAAAACTTCCAGGTTTTGCTGACTGGCCACTACTCTTGACAATGCCTGAAATTATTTCAGAACATTCTTACCAAGTTACTGATACTTCTACCAGTGCAACAATCACAAAAAGTTTGATTTGCCATTGACAAAAATTTTTTATTTGCCATTTTTCAATTTCAAAGTTGCCAATGACCACTATTTACCATCACCACCTACCTTTCGGTTTATTGCAATACAAAGACATGAAACAAATCTAAGACAAATTTTTCAAACTTGCATTAACGATTTAAAGTTAACAAAACACAAGAAACAAATCACACAACTCAAGAAAAACTCAATGCTTCTATTTTGTTTATTCAAACAACAGTAATAAAGTGGAATTGTACTACAAAAAATCATAGGATCAGCTCAATGAAAGCTTGTATAAAAACCAAAAAAGCTACCCAGAACTTTTGCATATGCTTCTCAGTAAAAAAGTTTTTTCTTGAAATCTGCATACTTTTTGAAAATAATCTAGCCGCATCGTTTAAACAAGGTCCTGATACAATACATGCTAAAACTGGCCTTTTGTATCATGTAGAGTCAAAACCCTTCCTCTTATGATTCCACACCTAATTAACCACATATTTATTACAGTTCTTAGGAATTCATCTTTGCTCCACAAAAGTGTGGTACTCCAATTTCAGAAACATACCCCATTTTTTCAAACCGAACCAATAATGTGTAAAACTGTGTGGTGAAAGTTGGCAAATCTGTTTTATTTGTTATAGTTCATCATTTCTCAACGTATCTTTTAACACCGTGAAAAAAAAATTTTCCTGAGTGAAGCTTATCCGTTACCGGACTTTGAGTTTGTCATCTTATTGATCACCTTTGTGCCTATAGATTTGCCAACTCCCACCACACAGATTTACACATTATTGGTTCGCTATTTTACACTTGTTCTTTATTTTACCATGTACCTCAACGCTATTTAACCGGTTTCTTATACATTCCAATATACTGGCAATAATTTGAACTAAAAAACTTCAAAATATTTTTTGAAATTTGCAATATTCATTTTCCTGTGCAGAAAAAAATTTTACAACCACTACACTTTGATGACAATAAATATATTCCAAAGTTATTGAATTAAAGAGTGTGTTAGAACTATTGGATGTTGCTTTTGAAAATCCTGAAATAAAAATTCAAGCAGCTTATGTTGCAAAGCTTATCAGGAGCTTACACAATACATTTCAGTGCACATAGTTCTCAGCATTCAATGTAGAACATTAAATTACATACTTGCAAAACTTCTCGTACACACATTTCCACAGTATCCCTGTCAAAAGAACTTTCAATGGCCAATACAGTGAAATTGAGCTGAACCACTGGTGTTTCTCCTGACAACCAAACATACATTTTATGCAGGCAGCAGAATTTCATAAACCTAATTCAATAAAAAACTTCATACCATAAAATACTATACCGTATTTATTTGAGTATAAGTCACATGCATGTATAAGTCACACCTCCATATTTGACCTGATCAAACGGTACAAAATATTTTAAACAACATTTATTCATCAAAATTGTGTAACAAAAACTCAAAAGCCATCAAAGTCACTGCATTCACTGTCCTCAAATAGATTATTCCTGTATAGTTGCAATTTGCGTTTTTCTTGCGATTGTCAACGCATTCACATGCATGCACACACATGAATGTACAAAGCGCCGTCTAGATAACACGTGCACAGTAGCAGTGTACATGCGCATGTCACACCTCTTGTATAAGTCGCACCTGACTTTTTGGGTGAATTTTTAGCACAAAAAAATACGACTTATACTCGAATAAGTATGGTACTACTTTGATCTACCCATAATCTTGACAACTATATCCAACCATCTATAAATATAACATTTTATATATTGCACACTCATGGTCCATATCAAATGATATTGTGAAAGCCCCAAACTTTAATACTGTTTTATATGCCGATGATATCCATCTTCATATTTTGGGGAAAAAACACAAAAGTTTAGAAAAAATAGTTAACCGTGAGCTTAAAAAATTGATCCCTGGGTTCGTGCTAACAAATTATGTATCAATTATTCCAAAAGTAATTTCATGCTCATGAACAACCATAACAATATCATTTTTTCATTTTCAATCAGTCATCATCTAATATCAAAACAAAGCAGCTTAAAAATATCTTGGCATTATACTTGATGATAAACTTCATTGGAAACCTCAAATTGAAAAGATGGTGACACAACTCTCCAAATCATGTGGAATGTTGTTCAAATCAAAACACTATACCAATATTTCAGTTCTCAAATCTGTTTAGTTTGCTCTTTTCCATTCCTATTTAACTTATTCAATACGTAGCTGGGGAAGGGCCAATAAGAGTACTTTACTCCCTTTAATTAGACTGCAGAATAAAGCTGTGAGAACCCTTGAATATGACAAAAACAAAACAACTGTATTCTAAGCACAAAATTTTAAACAAACCAGACTTATTTAAATTGTCAGTTGCCAAATTCATGTACTCCTTTTATAATGGTGGATTACCTAGTCACTTTGATAACTACTTTACTGAGATTGCATTCATCCACATATGTCAAACAAGACTTGCTGCTTTGCAAAAATATTATTTACCCAGAATGAAAACATCCCCAGGTCAGCTTTCTTTAAAGTATATTGGTTCCAAAATATGGTCTAATATTCCTGAAAACCTGAAATCTTTTTCATCCTTTGCAAAACAATATAAAAATGTCCTGCTATCTTTCCAGAATTCCTGTTGATTTTTCATTTTATATGCTTGTCACTTTCTGTAATATTGTGTTGATGCCCTTACTTTCCCTCCCATCATTTACCTCTACAGTTGCTCACCCCACCCCCTGTACATAGGGATGCTTTGCAGCCACTGTTTTTGTGTTGTTGTTGTTGTTGTTTTGCTTATTTTACCTGATGTTGAATTGATGCATTTTGTTACTTTTTTTCACTACTTGTGAAACATCTTCAATTATTAACCATAGCACATTACAGAATAGGTGTTTGCACACAATCAGCACTGACAGGTGTAAACACTTTAACAGCGCTGCAAGTGTGACATCATTCACCAATCATAATACAGGGATCCAGTAATGGGAAATGAAGGTGTTCTAACATCAAACATTGAGGTAAACAGCTAACAAAGAAAAAAGTAAAAGATAGATCAGATATGGGTGCACATTGCCACACAGAGGCAAATTGTTCTGATCTAGGTTTCAAATGATTTGCAATGCATTTATCGTGAGATTGACAGCCAATTATTTTTCTGAATTTTAAAGCCAGTTATATGTCTTGCTTTTTATATGCTTGGTTTGCACACATTGTCTGAATACTGGAGGTGATAGAGGAAGAACAAGAAAAAATCCTGAGGCACCACGAAACACACGGAAGGTTTTCATTGTTATGAAAAAACAATACTGATGAGACGCGTATACTGGTACAACACATCAAACATTGGTACAACGCATCAAACACTGGTACAACACATCAAACACTGGTACAACGCATCAAACACTGGTACAACGCATCAACAACTATTTCACTTGGTCACCGTCACAAAGGAGAGTTAAATAATTATGGAAAAATGAAGATTTATAAAAGGCATCAGACATTTGAAGAAATCAGATAAAAAAGTTTGATGAAGGTACACTCTTTCATCCTATCTCTTCAAATGTCTCATGCTTTTTACATACCTTCATTTTTCCACAATTATTTAACGCTCCTGTATGACGGTGACCAATTGAAATAGTTGTTGATGCATTGTACTGGTGTACGCGTCTCTTCAGTAATGTTTTTCCATAAAGAAATAAAGGCCCTAATTGTTTATACTCAAAAAAAGTTTCAATTTACTTGCTTTGTACTCCCTGTGGAAAAAGGCTTCCTAACAATATCAAGCATGTAGACCAGTTAATAAACAAACAGAGGGTCCATGGCCCCCTGATTGTACAACTTCTCCAGAGCAACAACTGTTGCACATGCACAGAGCATAAAAACGACTTTTAATAGCACAGCATGCACTACAATCAATTAAATGCCAGGGAAATGGGAGGCTGCAATAGACCAGGGGTCATTTGCAGAATTCCTCACAATGAAGACGCTTAAGTGTAAAGAGAATAATCAGTTAATAGAAATAAGTGGAGATATATCGATATATCGGCCTAGCCGATATAATTGGCCAATATTTGGGTTTTGCAGATATATCGGTATTGGCGAAAACGGCCGATTTTATTGGCCTCAGTAGGTGTTGGCAAAATGCTGTTATATTCCTCACGCATCCAGACAACTTGCTCAAGAAGGCACAGCAAAGCAAGTCAAGACAGTTATCTTTCAACAACGCTAGCAGGTGTGTTTTCATGAACAAGCAGACAAGACAAACCAAGGAGCATTCATCAGCCATCGCAGCCAAAACCAAAACAAAAACATCATCATTAATCAGATTAATTAAAAATCATAGCAAAATATTAAAATTGCTACAATTTGAAAATTTTAGCTCATAAATCTTGATTTTTGAAGTTTTTAAAAAAAAGGTAAGGTATAGAATACATTATATTTTTGATAATGAAGCAGAAAACAACATTTAAAAATTTTTAAAATATCGGTTTATGGGTCCATGAATGGCCAATATAATCGGTATCGGCATCGGCCCCGAAAAAGCCATATCGGTCGATCTCTAGAAATAAGCAGAAGTCTTCTGCTCTGAACGTAAGGTTTTATATGCATAATGCATTTTCTATGATTATATAATGAAAGAAAAATGCAATGCAGGAAAATTTATGCAGCTAGTAGAAATTAGTTCAACTTTGCTACATAAAATGTTTGTAATTTTGTGTATAAATATTGGTGATAGCTGGAGTTGGAAATAGATCATGCAGTTTTTGCCTAGTGCTGCACTGCATGTGTTCCACAAAATTTAAGCACTGCACGTGTTTCACAAAAATCATGTTAAGAGTAACATGTGTAGTTGTTTATATACTTATGACTATACAAAGTGGCTAAAAACATTACAAAACTTTTGAAATAGTAGTTTAAAGTGAATGACAGTGACACATTATTTAAACAAGTAAATATCATTAAAAAATCTACTGATTATACAAAGCAAGGGTCTAACACTTATTGCTGGTGACCAAAATAAGCAAAGTGTCACCAAGCAAAAACCCGGACCAAAAGTTTGAAACAAGTGACTTCCAAGTTAATGGACCAGCACATAAATTCGAAATTGCAATAGTGTACAACATTGTGCTGACTTTCAAACCAATGTTAAAGGAAATGAATTGCCAATTTAATTGCATGCATGACAAAAATGCTCTTATGCAAGGAATAGGTAACTGTATTATTGCTCAAATACCCATTTCAAGTGGTTTTTAAAAAACAAGCTAAGGTGCTGTTGGACTACATCTGATAGCCTTTTGATTGGAAGCAAAATAGTTAAATTTCATTGTCCAAGCCCCAGAGCAAATAGTGAAAATGGCTTGGTGGAATATTTTCTGCTTGAAATTTTGTTCCAAAAAATACAGTGAGTATGACTTTGACCAGAAGAATATCTACAAAAAAGCTTGGTTATATTTTCTTTAGTTTTACCAATGTATAACATTTGAAAGCAACTACAAAATTTGAAATATCCCAACAGAACATTTGCTTCCTTTTGCTCTCTTTGTGAATGTGCTGACATATGAATTTTTTGCCATAAGTTTTTTCATGCTTCCACCATAATCTTACCAACCCATAAAATATTAACACTTGCATTCTTGGTCTACATATCTCTACATAATGTTTTTTTACAGAGCAGATATCAGTCTATGTACAGGTATGGATCTAGCTTTCATGGGATACCATCTGTAATCTCTTAAAAGTTTGTACATTTGTGTATGAAACCTATGAAGAGAAAGGTGGATTTAGCAAATGAAGCACTTGTTTGGGCTTAATTTGCATGGCAAACTGGCAAAAATATTGTAATCTCTTAAAAAATCCCTGGCGAGTGTTATCTCAGGAAAAACTTGTGTTACTAAAAGTGTCTTAAGGTGAAACAAAATAGAAAAATATATTTGAAAAAAACTATTAAGCTCTTCAAATATATTGTCAGGGTTTTCAGATGTATCTAAATGCTTTAAAGCAGTGCTTCCCAAACTTTTTCAGCTTGTATTGTCTTATTTCATAATTACATGATGATTTCACAGCTAAACAAAAAATATTCAAAACATGCAAAAATGGTTGAGACATAGCTATTTTCTTAGCAATGACACAGCCAAAGATCTTGCAATCACATGGTCTAGCTACACCATGGCAACCCACTTTCACTGAAAATTTTTTGTGCAGCCCACTATGAGATATTGTGGGAAAACAACTAAATATGAAGAAGAAACAAAATATGAACAACACATGCAATTTACTGTTTATGGAAAACTTTGACCTTGCTCATTAGATACAATAAGATTTCTTGATCAAATTAACAGAAAATTGGACAATTTTCAAGAAGCATTTTAGTTAAATACTGGAATATTGTAACATTTTGAAATGTTTCCTGGCCCTCCTAAACAAACTTTATGAACCACCAGTTGGTTGCAGCTTTTGAGAAACACTGCTTTAAAGAATGTTGTTATCTACTGATTGAGAAACACTGCTTTAAATAATGTTATTATCTAGCCACCAAACAGGTGATATAAGAGAATCTATCTGCAAAATTTTTATAGGAAATCGATTTCCATTTACACTATGCATCGTCAGTCCTGAAATCTGAAATCAGGATCTCAGTCCTAAAAGCTGAAATCAGGACCGAGGATGCATAGTGTTACATGAAATCGATTTCCTATAAAAAAAATTTCAGATAGATTCATTCGTGTCGCCTTTGAAGAGACTAGTTACTTGAAAACAGTCATGTGCAAGTTTGAATCAGCACAAAGTGAAGAAAACAGAGCACAGTTGGCTGATTTTTCAAAAGCTTACAGCAAACCTAGAGCTTTTAATTAAAGTATATAAAATATATATATATATATATAAAGTTGAAAAGATCATTAAGTTTTAAAGAATATAACCAACCTGTAATGTGATGCTTTGTGCAAGTCAGAGCATGCGTTTGAGCAAATTTTTCCGACAGAGCAAAAACAGGCCTTTGAATTAAGATAAACTTGTTGTTTCCAACATCCATTTTCTTGTTAACAAAAGTAAATGTTCCAAGGTTAGGTATGTGCACTCCTTTTTGAGAACACATCTGAAGTGCAATGAAGTCAGAAACATTCTCCCATACACTGATGATGTCTGAAAAATTACATAAAATAGTGGCTGTCTTAAAATAAAAAATAGCTCTCTACTGATATAAGTTTCAATCAACATTTCTACTTAAAGGAAACTATTTAAAAATAACAATATGTAATGAAATAAGTAATGATACAATATTAGCTACAAGTAACCAAAAGGTGCACAAAGTTGGATTTGAGCTGAACCTTCAAAAATATCAGAATAGAATATGAAATACCAAAACGTCGAAATGTAGGTATGGCTTGAACAATTTCTAAACTACCATTTGAAGTAATGACATTATTATACATTAAGTGTTTACCTTTTATAAAAATTGAAATAGGTCAACAATAACAATGTAAGTTTATTTTTTTTACATCAAGCATAAGTGTATCTACAAAAAATAATTATTGCAATATAACAAATTTTCTAGGTATATAATGAGTAGTAGAAAGTATCAAAAACACATAAAAATCCTTGATTGATACTAAGAGGTTTTCCAAAAATGAAAATCAGTGCAATGAAGCAGGGGCAGCCAACCAGTCAGAGACCAAGAGCAACATTTCTTTACAGTGTTACCACAAAAAGTACATTATACACATGGGCACACATGAACATTACCTATCTCTTTCTCATACACACACACCTTTGGTCAGCTACATTTATTGTAAATACAAGCCGCATGTGACTGGGTTGGCCAACCCTGCATTATTTGGCTGATTTGTAGCTGCATGCTATGAATTATATCGTTAGATCTTATGCCAGGATCCTGACTCTGATAATTCTTACCTTGATTTCTATTTTCGCTGAGACATTGCGGTCATTTGTCCCATAACAGCATCAAAACTCACCGTAATAGTATTCACTAGTCTATATTTGCAGACATTATGACCGAATTGACTTATTTATTTGGGTCATTTCAAAAATTCAGTCTATGACCGAAAATATAAACCCAGTAGTTTGCCCCAGGATGGAGGGGGATGGTCACCCATCCTGACCCTGCGTCATGCACACCTGTAGCCATGAGTATGTGTGGTTGACTAGCACATGATGTTAAGGTTCGGGAAACTGGTTCATGTGTCAACTATCGACATTGCGTGGGACCTCATGCTAATCACACAAAATATTAGTGAAATATTCACATGAGCCTGGGTTTAATCAACGATTGGTTTCATCTGACACAGACTAAACAAAAATTGAATGAAAAGTATGGGTACAAAACATGTTGATAGTGGAAACTACACATAGAAGTTTTTGCATTTTTGTAAGTTTTTAGTTTTTCCTCTCATGAAGTAAGAAACGCTGGAAGTATGTTTATGAAATTTCGTGAAAAAGCTGTTCAGACATTCATACACATACCATATTTATTTGTCGATAAGTTGCATACTGTTAAAATGGTACAAAATCTGTCTGACACTTTTTATTGAAACACCCCATATGCATGACCATCAAAAACTCTAAAAATCACCATATGTTCTATGTAATTATTGCCACAAAACCTCCAACCTTGAGCTTGAATCTAGCATCACACGAAATACCTTTTTCTTGCATGACATGGCACAAGGCTTTTATGCTACAATTCCAGGCAAGTTGTCCGCATGTACACTATACAGTGCGTATGTCCACTCCAGCATGTTCGTTTCACCTTTTACGTTGCCTTTCTTTGCAATTACATCCATCCACGCAAGTGCATGCACATACACACGAACATGTGTCACAGGAATGTTCTTGCACAAACCACAAATCGAGCTTCCACACAACACATTAACCAACATGTGTGTCTCGTAAATGTGCTCACACAAGCCACCAAGCACGCATCCATGCAGTGTGTGTATAAGTCATATCTTGTGTATAAGTTGCCACCTGACTTTCAAGGTGAATAATTAGTGCAAAATTTTGTGACTTATACACAAATAAATATAGCATTTATGTAAGAGCCGTATGAAATGAAACTTGGCAAAGAGCCGTACGTTGGCCAGGCCTGCAATAAAGAGTTAAAAAACACATGTTGGTGTGTTATGAAATATAGAAACAACAAATATATTTTAAATGGTTTGCTTTTTACCAACTGTTTTCATAGATTAATACTGGCACATGGCACAAGCATGAGAGACTTGTTCTGATTCAAATTTTGAAAATAATGCAGGTGCTTTTCTATTCATTTTCCTATCTTAGTCATGTATTTAATGTACTCAATCATTAGTATAATCTGAAACTTAAAAATACCCAACAAACCATTTATTTGTTAATTCATAACAAAACATTTATATTTGTCTAACGTCAATTTTGCAGATATAACTTAGCAACGCAAATTAAAAAACTTCAAAGTTATTTAAGGCTTTGTTTTAGATTTGCTCAGATAAAACATGGATTTTAACACAAAACTATGGATAGCACATAAGCATAATATATTGAATTATCATTTCAACAGTATGTTAAGTTTTTGAGCCATGATCTTTAAAATAATTAAATGCACATTCTATCACTTGCGCATCCTGTAGCCTACTAGACTACCATTTTTGTTTGTTACGTCACTATACAGTTAGTAATTTGTTTTGCTTAGTTGTTCCTACTGTGCCTTTTCCTTTGTAAAGTGGGCAGATAAGATTGCAATTTTTCAATTAGATTTTCTTAATTGGTAGCTTTACTGTTTATGGGTTTTATTTACTTCTATTTTATATTTGGTAGTGAGTAGGGATACGCCTCACATGAAGCAAGTTGGGTTTAGGTTTAAGGTTTAAAACTTTAGGTTTAGGGCTTAGCTTTAGGAATTAGGGTTTAGCTTTAGGGTTTATGTTTTACGTTTAGTACATCTATGCCAAGCCTACTGCACTCACCTTGTGTATTACTATTCAGTTACAAGTGGTGGATGAATAAGGTTTCAAATATGAAGGTCCACAGGCAGACCTGTAGACACTGCCTTTATATTTCATGCACTTTGCAAAGCTGATGATGCCTACATCATAGGTGAAATACATACTCTGTAAGATCTTAGTGTCTGATTCTTATCTGGGAAAGCACTCTTTTCGATATACAATCAAACCAATTTTGTATTTACATTAGGTAGTCTTTAAGCAGCAGTTTCAAATAATGCTTAAAATATATCTACACAAGCAAAGTCTCTAATATAAAAATTCTAAGCTAATATCCAAATAAATTTTTCATGTTTTTATTTTTTCTAAAAAAACAATCACCGCAAAAAGGCAAGACAGAGCATCTGCTTAGCCTATGACATAAAATGGCTTTAAACATTAACATTGAAAAACATTTGATGTAGTAAAAAATGCATTAAGAACAATGGTTGCTTTTCAACATTCTTAGCACCATGAACATGATCCACAGGGACAGTTATCATCAGTTTTTTAAAACAGGATAATAATTTAAAGAGACCTCTGAAATCAGGTTTGTGTAAATAAAGTAAGTGTATTGCTTTTTTGCAATGAAGTGATGGTTTATACAGTCAATAGAACATACAGCATTGCATAGAATATAAGCTAATGCAAAAGCTATAAAATAATTTAAAAGCAAAGTTCTACACAAGCAATAAACATTTACTAGTTCCTTTGTCACAAAAGATTAGTAAACGACCATGAGGTCATCTAGTCTACCAATCCTGCAGTACAACTTTCAGCCCTATCATTTGCTATGTGAAAAGAAAATACAGCTGATGAAAGCAAACACATAAAATAAATGATATTTACAGATCAATGCATGCCTATATACATACACGCAATTGCCATGATGAGGTATTTAATTTCACAGTTATGGACAGAACAGTACATCAATATCAATATACTTATTTGAGATGAAAGTGACATTATGAGACAAAAACAAGCAAGAAAAAATATCAAATGAAATTAAAGGCTTTTTCAACAAGTAGCTTAATTGTACGTGACTGTCAAAAATGTAAGGTAGTGTCTATTTTGCCTCATGAGGCAAAAGCTGGTCTGGGGATATTTTGCCTTTAGTTGAAAACATTTCATTGAAGTGTTCATGTGACAAATACGATACGTAAAGAAACAATGGGTTAGGGTATTGGGATTAGGGTTTAGGATCATGGTTTATGATTAAGGTTTAGGGTTGAGGATTAAGGTTAGGTTTTAGGGGTTAGAGTTTAGCCTGCAGTTCACACAATGCAGACAAGAAGCCACTAACAGCTTGCCAACACTGAAACCATGACAACACTCGTCCATCAGACTGAGCTGTAACATCACACTGAACTGAGCAGGTCATGCATTCTGAACTTGTCATGTGACCACTTCAATCAATCATGTTCAGCTTAAGGCAAAACATCTTCAGCAGAGCTTTTGCCTCATGAAGCAAAATAGACACTGCCACAATTTAACGCGCGTGACATCACATAACTGTTTCTATATGTGTGGAGCAGATTTGCCTTAACTACCACAGCAAATTCAAAATTGCCACATCTAGGATAATGTTGTGGAAAAATTTGCATGTGAAAAAATGCCTAATTCCACTAGGAAACAAAGTAAAAGGTAGACTAACACAATCAACGTTTAGTTTTACCTAGCCCAAACCATGAAAAACCATAAAACAAAAAGACATACAAACAGCAAGAAACACAATTTTTTCATGTAGCATAACCAACCTTCTTCAGTTAGGTTGAGAATGGATGAATACTTGTTTCTTCGAGCCTCTGAAACCAAGCTGTGCAATGCTTCTGGCATGATTTATGATGCAGAGGTGAGATTAAAACACATAACAAAAAATAAATCCAACAACAAATCCCATTTCGAAGAGTTTTTCCCAATGAGTACAGCGTTCAATTGCGTTCAAAACACAATATTCAACAATGCGGCAATGCAAGGCAGGGTAAGTGCTGAGCTTCACGCAATGGCACCAGACTTGCGCGAAAATCACGGCCCAGCGTACGTTGCTATGTGTAACCAAGATCTCATACTGCGGTTGTGGTTGAGTGGGTAACTATAGATATAAAAAAAGAAAAACTTTGAAAATAAAGGACTTCTGAAAAAAGTTCTAGTCAACTTTCCAGGTTGATTACATTAAATGTAAGGTTCCATGCACAAATATAAAACAAAACAACTGCATTGCATTATTGCATTAATTCTTATCTACATTACAATTTCACAGCAAAACAAGAAACCATAGGTGCCCGGGGGTCACATTTTCAGACTCCGACACCGTTTCTGTTCTAAAATTTTTTAATCCGGGTACTTAAATTTGAGAAACCGTTTCTTGTTCAGACTCCGACTATTATCAACGCAAACGAAATTCAGGAATGTTTTACTTAAGAAAATATATGTATAAAGACCACGCAGACTCCTCTTACTGCCGAAAATAAAAAGTGACCATTTTTGACTCTTGTTCCGGTGTCAAGCGAAATTTTTGACCTCTGTGAAATTTCTGACCTATGATTGTTTGTCAGTTATTTTGCCTACCAGAGTAAAAAAACAAAGTTTGGCGTTTACTTTTTTGATGTGTGTTGTCAATTAAAACGTTTTGGTTAGATGTCACATGCCCACAACAAGCTACAGTACGGGAATAATTATAATCACGGAAAAACATTGGACTTAGTCTTAGACCTCAATTATTTTGCTTTTTCTAACTCTAACGCGACACAATTACCTAAACACTAAGCCCTGAGCCCTAATCATCAGTTTTCTAAGCGTATTTGATATGTGGCGTGTCACTCTGTGCCTGCGCACTTGACGTGAAGTTAGAAATTTCGGAAGTCAGAAATTTCGCTTGACAACAATATCAAGCATGCCTGTACTCAGGAACTCTAAAGAATTGCTGAGGTTGGTCGCGTTATTTGCGTAGCCTACTGTGTGCAATGGATCCTTCGCTATTCTGACGAAATTAGGCTCTAGTCACTGTAAAAGCATTCCATTTGATGACAATGCTGTTGGAGCTATCAAAGTTTTCAAGGACGATTTATCTTCAGCAGCGCTTGGAGTAATTGATGAGAAGCTTTCATTCGTCTTAGAAACAGATGCGTCCGAAAACGCAATTTTCGCTACATTAAATCAACAAGATCGTCCTGTGGCATTTTTCTTTAGAATGCTAAACACAAATGAACGTCAACATGTAAGCGTAGAGCAAGAAGCATGGGCCATCGTAGAAGCTTTCAAGAAATGGCAGTGGCGTGCAGAGGTCTGCTGAAGCCTGGGGCGACTGCTTGATTGCAGTAATGTGCCTGAGTCATTTCCGTCGAGTCAGAGTCACAAGGCCTTGGAGTCAGAGTCAAGTCAGAGTCATCTAAAATTTTTTCGAGTCAAGGCAGGGTCGAGTCATGACTTGGTTGAGTCGAGTCAGAATCGAGTCACAAGAACCGTCGAGTTGCTTCGAGTCATTGGTTTGCAAGCTCGAGTCAATGTCGAGTGAAATGAAATTTCACATTTTTTTCTATAAATTTTTTTGCTATGAAATGGTGGCAAACATGCTATAAAATGGCGCCCAATAAAATAGAAAATGGTGCCCAAAATTCTGAAATGGCACCCGACAAGTTAGAAAATGGTGCCCAATGTTGTTTTAGCAAGTTTGATTACAGGTTATTTGTAAGGTATTTCAGTTTGCATTTTACTTGTTTCTTTCCCTCTCAGTCATTTCAACAAGTCTAGCCAAACCTTGCTGGCAAGTGTTGCAACATCTCGGTTAGTGTTGTGTTCAGTGTTGCCACTGCTGTTTTTTTCACTAGATCTGGGGTTTTTCTGTGTTATCTGGGGTTCTTATTGAAAATCTTTTTTTTTAACTCTGGTCAAATTTTTTAAATGTATGCTGTTTTACTGTATTTTCCATTCAAGAATACAATAATTTCATAGTCATAATGTGCAGAGTCAGTAGCCAGTACAGTTAAGTAGGGCTAAGCTTAACCAAATCGTTTGAAATGTACAGATTCATTAACCTCCATGTGCTAAGCCGCAAATCACATGATGTCGATTTTGCATGTGATCGTTGTCTGAAGGTAACACCAAACTTTGTATGCTACAACTTCTCATAAGAAAAAGAACTGTTTTCTGACCGCTTGGCTTTGATTTTCCTCAATTGTTAAATAAATTCTGTGTGGTCCTTAGTGTTTTCTACACATTTTCATGAAAACGTTTTTCAGATATTGCGAAAATGTACGTATGGGCATTAAATGTACTGACAGGGAAACTTAATTTCTTAATGGAATAAACGAAATTTATGATAGGATATTTTATATTTATCAGATTTCAGTACTGTGGATGCGCAATGTTACGTGAAATCAATGTCCTATAAAAATATAAAAATAATTAGCTTGACTGATTTGCTTGTCACCTTTGTGGGGACCCGCAACTTGATCAAGCCTACAGATATGTGCAAGTTTAAATCATCGCAAAAACATAAGAGCAGACCCGTCGGCAGATTCCTTGAAAGATTGTACAGTAAATCGAGAGGTTTTAATTGTTGATGTTAGGTTTATTTTTTTAGAGCTGATGCCGTCTGCTTAATGCGCATTGCACACCTTTGAAACTAAAGCATTCAACACTTAGGCTGCACTTTCAAAAGCTGGAATGTTAAGGAAACGGTGGTTGGTCAATTCGCTTTCGAATATCTAAATAAGCATTCTTTGCACGTAGGCCATATAAACTACGTTCTACATAAAACTTCAATCGCGAATAAATTGAACTATGCAGAAACAAGGACATCAGTTTAAAATACAAGTAGTCAGTGGCGTAGCTACCCATTGGATCTTGTGGATAAATCCAGGGGCGGCACGTTGCTGGAGGGCGGCAAAATGTGATAACGTTTCAAATGAACAAAGACAGTCACATTAATTTATTCTCAGAGAGATTCAGACTTAAACGACCTAAGTTAACACTGATCTAAGTGAAGCCAAAAAATTACACAAGTTATGCCTCTAAACTAATTTGCAACTTTTTT
>Ga0210059_1001863_pt1 | contig 32342 bp, 18 predicted proteins | sample Ectturendosymbi2_FD_188042 | JGI IMG/M metagenome (GOLD analysis project Ga0210059, IMG submission 188042) | Ecteinascidia turbinata endosymbiont from Florida, USA - Sample 2 (SPAdes) (version 2) | ecosystem: Host-associated > Tunicates > Ascidians > Unclassified | place: Key West, Florida... | reverse complement strand
TGCTGTAACAAGTGTTACGTGTTAGCTAACAATAGTGTTAAGAATGTGTCTGTAACCCTATGGTTCTGTCTTCAATGCAGTTGCAAAAAGTGTCTGTAACCCTGTGATTTCGCCGGCTTCAATGTCATGTGCTACGTTCTGTATTGTCTGTTTTTATCAACCTGCGTTCTGCAGAGTGTGTGTGCTCATACTATGAACTTCATGTCTGCTATGAACAAATAAATTAAAAGCAGTTATGAGCATATGATATCCTTTGCTAGTTAGCAGAATGGCTATATGCTGTGGTGCTTTTGTTGGTGAAACTTCATTGCGAATCAATTGGAATGTTTTTCTTACACGTTTGGCGAAACGTTTCCAGAAAAACCGCGGGCGAAAGCTGATTTTTACTCTTTCGGTTGCTATTTAGCAGCAAGCATGTTTGTTGTCTGCCGATTCTTGGTGGAAGTCTGTTGATTTTCTCCTAAACAGGCACAGGATTAACAAAGTCGTGTGGCTAAACACGTGGTTACTGATCCAATCGCACAGCATTGTTTTGGTTGTCATGGTTTGATTGATGTGAATAATGAGTTTTCATTTATTAAAAACTTTCATTTGGCAACTTCCATTTCACCTATTTAAACGAGTTATAATGAATGCAAAGAACAATATTGGCAATGTCTTATTATAATCGCATATTTCAATGTTGTCTTTCTGCTAGCAGATCTCACAAAATAAACAGAACTTTTGTCGCTTTTTTTCTATATTTGATTAAATTTCTATTAGAAAACAAATCCTACTTCTTAAATAAACAACTAAAAGTTTTCATGAATAAATGGGCACAAATGTTTCTGGCAATGTGGGGTTTATCGAGAGAATACAACGTAACGTCAATGTAAAGAGCTAAAGAGGTGGTGGCACAAAGAACTAAAATCTAGTACTGTGAAAATCATCAAACTTTGCATTATCAGGAAAATTAATCTCCCCTGGACGACATAAAATCACATGACAAAACTAGTGTGTCGAGAACAGCCACAATTATGGAGATAGTATGTTGCAATCTGGCTTATAAATGGCAGAAACGGGATATAGTTTTAATATACCTCGTATGACTTGACCGCTAAAGAGTTTGACAACGTATCAGCAAAACAGAGCTGGCAAATACTGTAAAAAGTGACTTTGGTGTTAGAATCGGGTGCATATGTTTACACAGGAGTTCATCGGTTGTTAAGAAACGTAAAATAAGATGAATTATGTGGATGGCAAAATGAAACATGTTTTACGGCACTCGACAGCGATTGTCTAAACGAAAATATGAACTGCCGGAATGTTCCCACGCAAAGCAATCCTGCCGGCGCAAGATATTAAACGAAAATAGCGCGGTACATCAGAGGTATGTTGTTATAAAAGTCGATACACTGATAATTACCCCACAGACTTGCTTTGCCAACGGTATGGCCGTAGGTAACGATATTACAAATTCTGTGTATAGTTTAACAATTCCATGACTATGGAAATCTTACTTCGTGAGTTGATGTCGTTGCCTTGCAAGACGATTCGCCGTTTTACCACCAGCGCATTTGGCAAAGACGCTTCAGTGCAGCAGATCTTGCTTTTTTATTTAAGTCGCGAGCGCGGCGTCGAAGCACGTTATCGTTTTCAGACGCGGTACAAAAATATGACGCAAATTTCACAGCGCGAAATTTCGTTAATTGGTGTGTGGAAAGTATGGCACGTTTAAAAATGGAGCAGGAGTTGGTTTGGTGAGATTTATGCCCTAACTGAACTGACATGAGAATTTTAAATAAATCTATACTTGTATGTAGCAACATCTATCTATGAATCTTTACGCCATTCATTCTCACAGTCTGCGCTCCACCAGTATTTAACGATTTGGAAAATCATGCACAAACATAGATCAATTCGATTGGCATACGCAATGTTAGGAGCTTTCAAGCATAAGAGGCAATCGCGAATTTTAGTGAACATTGCCCAGGGTGGTTATGTCCCTTTAATTTTTCAAATGCTTTTTGGGCCATATGAACTTTATCTCAATCAAGCTGTTACCGTTTTCGAGAGTTCTTCAAAACAATACTTTATCAAACCATTTTCTTCGGCAACAAGCTGTATTATGTCATTGCTTTGCCTGGTCAGTGAAATCAATTAGTCGTACTTAAATCCATATAATGTTTTGATAACACGGCAACATTTTGCAAAAAATGAGGTCAGCTTGACAAAATATATTAAAGCAAATGAATTTACGGAAAACCACAACAAGATCAGGCAAAACAATCTCAAATCAGTTGACATAAATTTACTCTGATATAAAGTGGTCGTACGCTGAATGACTCTGAGTGGAACTGACGGTGGATTTCATAAAACTGATTTATTGCAGAATTTTGTGTAATTCAAATCATTTAAGGCCAATCTTATTTAAAATACTTAGGTAATGTTCCACTTTCCTATGTACTAAAACGGGATCTTATTTTAATCTGGGCAAGCAATATCTAAAAATCCCTTTGGTGGCGCAACTTCACAAGAGGGCAGCCTTCGCACAAAAGCGTAGCACTGGCAAAAGCCTTAACGTGCTTGTCAAAACTTTTACAGTAGTTACACGGTACAGCAAATAAATGAATCTGAAAAGTAGGTTAGACCGTCTTCATTCGTTCTGCAGAGAAAAGAATTGAGCAAAAGAAACTGCAGCGGCACCACTGCCAGAAGTCTCTTTAGTAATTTCGATGATGGTAATAGTGTCTGTCGAAACTTCTGTTTTATGGCTTTTGATTCGTTTCCTTTGACCGGTATTTTTATTACACGAACAAAATCATTTCTATAAACGGATCAAGGCTTTGGAACGTTTGTTTTTACATTCAGTGATCAGTCGCTCATTCATGGGATAATCGCTGACGCTTTGTACAATTCAACAAAGGATATCATCGTCTCTGTTGCAATTCTCATACATCTCATAAAAACGGCAAAGCAACTGAAAAGGGCAATGTCAAGAACCTTCATAAACAAGACCTTTTTGCAATAAAAGGTTGGATTTTTGGTTTTGGATTTTTGGTACAAAATCAACAGCGGTTTACCAAGTCTTGCACCAGAACAGGGGCATGTCTTATTACTGCAGTTTCAATAAAATATCAATATTTAAGAGAAAACACTGCTGCAAAAAAGTTTGACCAAATGATAAATTTTGACCTAATGATAAATTTTGACTTTTTTTGACACAACAATTGGGATTCCCTCATGGTATGAGCGTGAAATTTGGTGTGTGGACGTTTCATAAACTCTAGAAACAGCAGAAAATTTTTGACTTTGTTGACTTTTGGTTGCCCTACTTATGACAAAACTGGATGTCAAAGACGTGTAAAAATTACTTTGAAAAGCTTTGTAGCCAAATACCAGCACTTGTAACTACCCAGCATAAGCAGACGTGCATGCGGCTACCCGCATTTGACACGGCGTGCTCGTTTGAGAAAGCAACTGTGCAGCAAAACCTACTCTTTTAACGATTGCTTTGCGTGCTTCGACGCAAGATAAACACTGCAACATGCAACGCGGCAATAGGAGAGACGGGGTCAACACGGCAACAGGAGTTCTTGATCACGCCACGTACGCCCCGGTTACTCATTCGAGTTGCGAAAGCCAGTATTGTGCATGTCAATATTTGCTATTTCGACATCGACCACGGTCGACTTGTCGACCATGTGCGCGCAATCGGCTGGTGGGCAACTCACACTCAAACTTTTGCGCGTGGGGTTGTCTGTGGCAAAAAAAACTGCGTTACACAGTAGGACGTGTTGGAATGAACAAGCGTTGTTTTTTTCATTGTTTCGTCACACAAACCGCTTCGCGCATAGCAAACGCCTGTCGAGCTTGACGAAAGTTAAGCGTGGTGCAATGGTTAAGACAGTCGATGGTTTTTGTGACAGCCGTGTTTTGTCAAGTTGTTAGAACGATGGCTTGATGGGAACAAATGGCTTTGAACCGCACATCTTTATGGAAAAGTCTGACTTCAAATTGAGAAATCGCTAAACTAATGTTCGCATGCAGGAACTGTTGGAAAAGAGGAGGTTCATGTGACATTGCTTGGTGCTCTCCTTGAAGCTAAAGTTTTGATCGTGGACATCTCCGTACTTAACCTGAGATCCACTGATGGTCAGAGTGATTGGTGCTAATGCTGGTAGTTTGGAGGTGAGAACATACATAAAATCCATAAAAACATATTTCTTATGTGAAACCTAAAACCATTTTTAACCGCTAAAGATGTCAATCAGAGTGGCAAATATAGGTCTTGATGCCATTTAGAAATGTCTAAAACAAATTGTCTGACGGTGAGATGACATCGTTTTTAAAGATGAGAGGTTTTTAGCCAGCAACAACAAAGCAGCAAGTCGCTGACCATTTTCACAGCTGCTTTTGCAACGAAGCATCGAACCTTGAACAGCTCAAATTTAATGTCTACCTTACAACAATCCACTGAACTGATTTCGTTCGAAAAAAATCCTTGCAGTCGAGAAATGACCTTAAAACCATTGTGAATTGATGAAAAAAACGAAAGACTTCCAGGTGAAAAAATAACTTAACCCTAGTAGCCCTGCAAATCAGCAACGCATGGTCTTATCGAATTTGTAGAGAAGCGTTGAGTTTAAGATACTTTATTCAAGCCCTTTCTTCTAAGTTCACCTGATTGTCTGATTGGCAGAATCCCTCAGCCACACGCAAAACAATTCATTAACAACAGGCAAATTATGTCCAGCAGAAACAAGATTATTTTTAGCAGTGAAACATCTTAAAAAAGCAAAATCGTGTAGAATTAAGCTTGACATCCGATAGTCAAAAGTGAATAACTAAATATCAGGGTTTTTGGGATAGAATTTGATTTAATGTCAAACAATTTTTGTAGCAATTTTACGTGCGGGGCAACTTTGGCATGGCTCAAAGTTTTCATGTGAACAACCTCAACCGACTTAATCCGCTACATCTCAACAGTTCTCCGCGCTCCTGTGCATCAGCGCTTTTACAGGTTTTATCTGCAATTCTCCGACACTTTGCCGGCGCCGGTCCACCCGGCGCGCGCGTTCAGTGTCGAAGGAAGTGATCGTATATCCAACAGGTCGTTCAAATCAGCGTGAACATCTTTCGCAACGTGATAGAAACGCCTGCGCTCGTCACTATCCCTTAAAACCTGGCTGCCAAACTCGTACGTCTCTGGCTTCTCCGCGGTTGGAAAGTGGCAGGTTGGCCGACATGTCTAGTTTGATGGACGTGTTTTGCCGGACACAACGAACGCTTATCGAAGGTAGACGTTGTGGATTGAGGAAGTGTTGCCGCTCCTCGGCAGAACTCGAACCAGTTATTCTCGCAATCGGTAACACGATCGGGTTATTATAAACAGTACAGCGGGCGATGAGCGGCACTCTTGTTGCTCGACTGTGATGCGCTGCTCTCAACAGCGAAGTCGGACCGGCGCATTGTCTTTTCTTAATGCGCAAACCTCATTTTTTGCTAGCAGGGTCGGAAATATTGACAGTGCATCAAATGAACGGGAGCACATTTTCGTCAGTTGAGGCGGGTGCTTTCCAGAAGCAAGAAAGCGACTGCGCACCAGACGTCGCTTTGAAAATGTCGTCATCAAGCGTCACAAGCCAGCGACACCGACGGATTTAAGTTTTAAAAAATGTTATCAGTTTTTTTGTTTGCTTCGATCTTGTCAAATGGTACTTCACTGCAAAACTTTCGTAAAAAAGCTACATATACGTAAGAAAAAGTTGATGACCAGCACTCCCAACCCGTTGACGAATTTCGAAAGTGCATAAAGAGGTTAAAATAGTTGGAACAGTCGCTCATAACCTGGGGTAAATTTACCCCTGGGGTAGATTTCACTTTCCAAGGGGTAAACTTACCGAACCATAAATTGCAGCAAACGCAATTTTTTTAGTCATTCTAAGAGTGTAGGAGTTTAATAATTTCGCTTTTTTAATAAATGAGAACCATTGAGTGTAATGGGGGTAAATCTGGTAATCTTGTTTGATAAAAGGGTAAGATTCGTAAAAAGGTTAAGAAACACTGAGTTGGGAGATGGCTGTGGACTTCTCTGAACCAACACCAGACGGTGCGGAGCCGCGGTGCAACGCATAAAGTTACACAGATAAAAAAAATGCGTTATAATAATAAGCATTTCTAAGCTTCGTAATTGCGCCCGTATTTCGTGGATATTGTCATTTCAAACCTCTGATTTTTTACACCAACAGCCTAACTTAAACGAAATGCCCGAAAAAAGCCGACAGGTGGTCCGTTGTGATTCAGCGAAATCGTTGTTTGATTATAAGTGTGGAGTGACAACAGCAACATTGAAGCATAACAAAACCTGAGCACACTTTTCAAAGTTTAACCACGTGTACTTTCAACAACATTTCAGTCAAACCAGCAGTTTTGCAGGCTTAGTGCATGCTGCTTCATTGAGCTTTGAAAGTGTTTATAACCTGGTCTTTGTAGTAAAGTGGACATGCTGAGAAGCGTGTGAGCAACCAAGAAAGAAACAGATATTTTGCAAAACAAAATTTTAGATGAATGGCGCGTATGCTGCGCTTTACTTGACTGCATTTCAAGTGCTCAGAACAATGCATCTTGCGCACTGTTCATTCAGCGCTTGCACTTTGCACCTAGCTTAAGTCACGTTGGCTTCGCTTGACTGATACAAAGTTTTGGCAGTTTTCCTCGAATCTACTGTACGGTTAACGTGCATCCCGATTTTTGGTCAGGTTCCGAATTTTGGTCTTAAAATCTGTGTCCCGAAAAACTTTTAAAACTGCCTTAAGTCCCGAAATTAGCTGTAGTGTGGAGAGCGCTTAGAGTGACATTAAAAAACGATCTAAAATAAAAAACCAGCGCCACATTCTGCGCAAAATTTCGCAGAAAACTCGTTGCACCAAAGGTGTTGAAGTTTCTGCTATCAGGTTACCTTCCACTTTTATACTTGCAGGAATGTACTGTACGTGTTGAGGTGTTGTAGCATAATAGCTTTGCAAGGCCGTTGGTGAACAAAATGTGATCAACACACTGAAGTATGCAAACATTTGTCGGTCATTCACACGCACTGATTTTAACTTTGAGCAACCAGAAATATTGGGAAGCATCGCCGATCACAGGAAACTTCTCCTACTCAAGTCTCTTGTAATGCAGGAACACCAACCAGATCTCAACATCGATGGTTCATCTATTCCCTTACTGCTATGCAATATATAGTGGTCCTTTTTACTTAAAATAGCACGAATGCCTTCAGACATCTTTACCTTTTATTGTCTGCCGTATTTTTATTTATATGCTTGACGATGGCTTACGGTTAAGCTGAAATGTTAAATAAAATAACGTTTTCGGTATTTGTGGTTATGTTGTTCACAATAAGAATCTACAGCAACTCCGTGCAATGCTTGCCAAAGCATTGCAATGCTTTGTTACTATTGCATCATAGAGGTTGTCCTTGTCATTCATTCTATAACTGCATGTTGCTATATTACAGCGGCTATAACGTTCGTGAACAAGAAAGAAGTTAGTATAAACAAAAGATGAGTATTGCTGTACAATCTGAATTCTGTAACTATTTAAAGAAATTAAAATTTTTTATGTTTGAGTAAAATTGCTTTTGTTGCTTAACTTTCATAAAAACTGCTTTTGTTTCAATTTAATGTCAAAGAAAAGTCATACTTTCTGTATTAACTCACTTGTAAATTATTTTGTAAGCTGCCGTGGATAAAAAGTTTTCGCATTCGTCTTACCAATGCGCTTGCCTAAGGAAAAAAATGCCAAAATATTTAAAAAGCATACCTTTTCTGCATTTACAAGTAATGCTTTCCATGTCGTCCATTCTCAGGTTAATTTGCGGTGGGTCTGCGCAGGCGTTCCGATTCAAGTTACATGATAAATCCACAAATGACGGTAAGTCCACATGTGCCGGCTGCACAGCCACCAACCAGCACGTTCGCACAGTAATGCCAGGCTTAATACTGTCAGACAACAGGTGAATCGCTAGGCATACACTTTTCCTCTCTAGTCTTGCTGAAAAAGAGTTATGATAGAGCACTATTTGGGTCTGCGAACTATTGGCAGATTATACAGTTTTCTTACCCTTATCTGCTGACTGATTGTAAATATTTTGCAAATCGCTGCAACTGTGTCTAACTCGCTGTGAGAAAAAACTGCCATTTGTTACAACTGTTGATCAGGTTCAGACTGCCTTCCTCTTGTCAGTGGCTAAAGTCTTCGTGAGATTCATGCGCTTGGATACGTACACAACACATCAATGTTCATCAGCTTATGGACCATACTGTTTTCTTGCCAGCAAGACTCGTAATCATGGAAGCCGAAACATTTCAGCAAGACTCCATAAGCGACTCGGAACCGGTTTGAATCGGTGTGTACAAAGCTCTCCTGTTCAGATAAAAGTTCCTCTGGTTACATTTTCGCTCACTGGGTCACCTGAGTCCGCGCAACTCGTACAACGTCCGAAACTGGGTCAGTTGTCGACTTTTAATCCACCAGAGAAAAAACGTGTTCTAATAAAGTTATTTTAGCTGTTAGTTTTCGTCTTTAAAAAAAACTCCTCAAATTTCAAACTATCAAACTGTTGCAAGAGGACAAACATGATGTTCCTCTTTTCGAATTGCGCATAACCCGCGCGGCACGCGCCTGTGACGTCAAAAGCCGGCTCGTGACGTTGATTGAGTTACGGGATCGCAGCAGTTCAAGCGAGCGGTTGAAATCCCATCGACTTGTTTGCCTGACATTTTTTGTCACCGCAACGTGGCACCGACGTTACTTGCGTTCGCGGTAATCGAGTACCTCTTGATATGCAACATGGCTGCATCAGTTCTGCTCGTAAATTGCGCACAACCTTGATGTTAGCAAAGAGCCATTCGGCAAAACACAATTGTTTTTTTGCTGTCCGCAAGCCTTAGAGAGAATTTCGACATCAGGACGTTTGAAACAACAATTCACAAGTTTGTGAAAGCAACTGTGCATCATTGGGTAAAATGTTGCAAACAATCAACAAGAAAGCAAAACTTTAATGTTCCATTTGTTGATAGAAGCAAATTTGTCATGAAAATGTTAAATTTTTGAGATTTAGCCTTTTGCAATAATGTTGTAATTTTAAGGTAGTGTTGGTTTCTGTTAAGTAAAACTTAAACGTTTGCACTTTTGTTTGTTCTGCTTTTTTTAGAACCCTTGCACGGTTAAACACAAGCACACATTAGCATGTCTTGGTATGAAGATTGCATTTTGTGAATTTAGAACAGCAGCTTACAAACGCCTGCATTTGGCTTGACATGTTGGCAACCCTTCATAAGCAAATTGAAATATCGGTATGCGCGAGTCATCATCATCAATTTTCTGCAAAATCACTGCCATAAAAATTCATTCCCAAGTGTCCTACAGTTTTTTCTAGTGAAGTGTACGAACTACATGAAATAAAAAATGCAGTGTATAATATATAAAAAGAAATGCAATTTCAAAACTTCTAAAACTGCTTGGTTGAAAGCGAGCTCCTGACTTCGATTATCCTCGATTATTTCGTTCTTTAATGCTCAACCCACGCATAAGCTTCTTTCCTTTTTGTGAAGTTGAATTTCCTTTTTGTGAAGTTGAATTTGAAATTTTACATGCGCACAGATACCTTTCAATGGATTTGCACATTGTAAGCCATCACGTGGCAACATCGAATAGATAGACGATTTTAAGAATGGTGGTTGCCACTACAAAAAGTAGTTCCGCTACTACTAAAAGCATTTCAGCACCTGTACAAGTAATCTGAAAAAAGAGATTTAGCTGCAGTCATTGGAGTGATGTTCGGTTTCATGTAGTTTGAATTGTGTCGCTACCGGTGTAGAATTTTAGGTAAAACTATTTGAGGCCTGACAGTAACTGGAATTATTTCAAGTAAATTCAAAGTTATTTTAGAAAACTAGGCAGAACAAACGTCATCACATCAGAAGCAAGTTTTTATCGTTCTTACTGAATTGCTCAAAAATACAATTGCGCTGTCGCAGTTTTTTTGCAGGTAATCACCCCTAACGCAACCGCGGTGGTTTAGTAAAACTTTTTTTCCCGTCATCCATCATTATCTCTCACATTTGCATGCTTTCAGACTCGATGTTGAATGATGATGGATAAAACGTAAATCAAAGCAAGAAAGTCTGTCAGGTAGTAGAATATTGCACAAAAAAACACAGCAAAATCTTACAATTTTTTCTTATTTGGTATTTGATTTTCCATTGATGTAAATGCTTTTACTTTATTTTTTTCGCTTAGGTGTCACTGGTAACTGAGTGTACAAATTTAACACAATTCGAGAGACGGCGCATGATGTTCCAAATATCTCTTACCCCTTTCTAATTGAGCACTCTGGCCAACACTATGGTAAGTTGACGATGCAAGAAACAAAACAATAATTTTCTAACTAGCAAATTTTTTGTTGAAGTGATCTAATAAATGGGAAACCAAGGTTTAGCATACTCAAATCTTGACTTAGACAATGTTTACTATAAGCAAAGCGGGTTGCCTACATGCTGGCAGACAACGAGGTCAATTCTTGCAGTATTTTCGTTGTTATTCATTTGTTATATATTTGCAAAGACGTTACAGTTGTACGATATAGTTTTGGTTGTTTTTAATAGCGAAAACTACCAGAATTCAGAATTTTCGACATAAAGCCAAGCAAGGAATCAGCAAGCATATAAGATGTAAAAACGTTTTTAAAGAGAAAGCCTTGGATTTTCTGGCCCACAATCAACGAGTTTCCACAAAACGATCGTGTTGCTTTACTTTTTAAAACGGTCTTCTGTATCCCAAGAGGGTTTGTAAACAAGCCCGCGGCCTGGGAGGGCAACCGGACAATTCCCCCCACCCGAAATTTTCAAAAATATCTTTTGTTGTTAGGTTCAACGTACAACAAGTTATAATCATTTTGCCCCCCGAAAATAATACAACTTACAATCATTTTCCTCCACCAACAATATCAGTTGTTGGTTGCGGCCCTGCTTGCAAAGGTAATTGTGAAGATTATTCTAGTAGATTGCTTAAATTTTGAATGTTCTTTTTGCATGGATACAAAAAATCGCAAATCTTTTTTAATATGAAATCTTTGACATGTGTACATCATTTTTCCAACATGTCCTTTTTTTCACTTAGAGGTGAATGCTCAATCATTTTCATCACTGTACTTAAACATTCCAAATGGTCATGAAGATGTTTTTCAGTTGTTAATAAGCTTGTTATAAATACATTGACTCAATAGAACTTTTTGGATTAGACCCCAGTTTTTTTCAATATCTTTTGGGTATCTCTGACCTCACAGATGCTTCAAATATTTTAAGTAAATCCTCAGTTTTGAGAAGCGTTTGAGTGTTTGCCCACACCTTGCAGCTGCTACGTGAAAATGCCCTATCAGATTGTTTGTAAACAGCTGCTTCTAAGCGTAACAAAACTCGCTCATTCCTGCACTGTCTACATTCATTCGAAGGAACAGTTTTACACAGTTCGCTCTCCCGAAACTCAGACTTCCGGAAAGAAACAAAGGTTTGGGGTTTGATTCAAACAAACACGTGGCCTGAAAGAGTTCAGCAGTGACATCAAGTTCAGCAGAGACATCAAGTTTAGCAGTGACATCAGAAAGAGTTCAGTAGTGACATCATGACAATCAAGCAAAATGATCTTGCCGCTGGCTTACGATGAAATTTTGTATAAAGTGTTCAGCAAGGTTTAGCGCAGTTAGGTTGACGTCAGTATCGCAGTGACCAAACATCAGCGTTGTCCCTTCTCAAGCAACAGAGATTTCGATGGGTTGTTGTACATATATATTTGTCTTACTCCACGAGCAAGAAAACGATGTTTAAAGCAACACAATACCAACAAAAAACGAGACACGTATAAACTCATTGCTTTTCATAAAAGCTCTTTTGCTGAGCTTTCGCAAAAACTCAAAAAAAGAATCCCAAAAGAACGAACCAGTAAGTTCTTTCTGGTTTGAAGTAGGCATTGTTGCCACTCAAAGTAACGAAAATGGCTGCATCACAGTTGAGTGCTACCAGGAAAAAGTAGAAAAACAAACACAACTGAGCAGTAACATTTGATTTGAACTACGGACAGTGGGAAGACGACCCACGCGAGCAAAGCAACTGCAATCAAAATGAACGCGAAGGCAAGACCGAGCATGAAAGCGTGGAAGCAGGACAAAGTAACGGTTTCGACCCGGGCTTGAATTGGACAAATGACGGCCCGCGGCGTAATTTCCCTTTCTCATAAGAAACACAACGCTGTTCCGTGAATTTTATCCCGAGTTTTCATCCCAAGCAACAGCGACAAAACCTGGTTTAGAACCAGTTAACTCTGAGCTACGTCTCCTGACAGTTTGCACGAACTACGGTACGCAGAAGTTGTATTACAAAAAATCCATGTTTTGGTCCGCGACACGGAATTCCGTATTGTTTGCGCGATACTGCACGAATAGACAGGTCTGACATGCGTACTCGACGTTGAGAGTGGTCTTACTTCTTAAGCGCACATCAGTTGCCGCTCCCCTTTTCATCCATGCTTCCCAAGACGACAGGCAGAGGAAGGCGGAAGAGTAACGCTTAGAGGTCGCGTGGTTGGACACTTCTTGTCTACGTTGTGATGATTTCGACAAGACTTAACAGAAGCGGCGGATGTCGGTGTGTTACATTGCCATTTGTTGGCGAGGAAACGGTGTTATGAGACGGCGAAAAGGTGCCGTGTGACAATGAGCAAGAAACGACCGAGTGCACTGGGACCGGCCACAGTGGAGCAAAAGGGCGTGACTGGACGCAGACATTTTGACAAGACTCGGCATGTATTACATGTTGCTGCATACGCGATCAGCGAAAGCACAAAAATTTCAACTCGCTCAATTTTTCAGCAGTATAAAAATTCCGAAAAACGCAGTAACATTTGTACTCTACAATTAGGACTCGTCCGTGAGGAATCTACAAGCTATGGTGTTTTTCTTCTGCACAGCACAAGATAAAATCAAAAACTTTTGACGTTCACGTACGCCCCACAGCCTGCGTGAATGGTCAAATGGATGTTTCACGAAAAATCGACATTAATCCAACAACGCAAAGGCGACATAAAAATACTGTAGAGGCACATATGCAGCAGCATTGAAACAAAACAACTGACGTATTGAGGCAAACGTAATATCACTACAGCTTTTGTTAGCAACAGCTACGCCGATGTGCGATTTCCCGGACAAACAAAGCACACCGCGGTAGCCTAAGCTGCAAAAATCAACTCAAATGGACAAAACACTTTCGCGAGTCCCTTTTAAAACATAATCTCAACTTTAAAACGCTATTTTGTCCCTCATGCGCTGGCGTCACGTATGTGTTAAGGAACAGAGCTAGCAACAGAAAGCGCTTGCACTCAACCGTTAGTTGTCTGAGCTGCTGGAGATTTCAAGAACATCACATATACGATGCAATTTTCGGCACGTATGTGCAGACGGCCGGCAACTTTACGCATTGCAAAGGCTTGCTACGTCAAAAACAGCTGTTCTGGACATTGTAAAAAATAAATGTAGGTTGCAGACGCGAGTTTAAGATCTTAACAAAACGAAAACAACGGAAGCATGAAACTTCAGAGTTATAGCTTACCTCTTTGCATTCAAGGCTAAAACGCCAGTAGCCACCGCTTGGGTTTTCATGACATACGAGGGGACAATAGGCGAAAAAACACTTAACTTGTCACAATTTTTACTGCATCATGTAGTCTGGGCTGCACTTTTTTGTTCAACCAGCTCCAGAAGTTAACAAAAAAATGTTTTGTACAGTAATTCTTAAAAAGAATTTGCGGTTTGAACGAGGGTCGGTACGTTGGTACTGATATCAACAATACGTAACAGGGGCTTGCTGAACTTATTATTTCATAACGAGTACTCGCATCCCAATTCAAACCTTTGAAAAGGTTGGAGCTGCAATATCCGCGCTTATTCTAGAGTTACACTAACAAGATCATTTCTCGTTTTTTACTGAAATGTCGAATGTCTAGTCAGGCGTTGGCAGGCCAAACAGCGAAAGCAAGCAAGCAAGCGGTCGACTTTCTCGTACAGTTTTCAAAACTTCGACAAACACCTTGAAGATGTGAGACGGTCCGGCATTGACTGCAGCAGCAATTTGAACGCACAATGACCTATGCTGATTGTGGGAAGGTTGACAACACCACTCAGGCTTATAGTCTACATGTACCGCTCGTTAGCGCTCACAGGCCTGCAATCGTTCGTTTTCACGCCGTTGTCGCCGGACAACTGAACAAGCACCCTTTCAAGGTTTTCTGATTTTGTTTTGTAATCGTCTCTTTCCTTAGTCACAGCTTCAAGAAGTTGTTTAAGCTGGGAATTCTGCGAAAAACAGGATCGAATTACTCATTCGGCAAGACGTTTTATGTGTTGTTGCAACAAACTTTTGCTCAAAATTTAGAGAAATTGCTTTAGCAACATTCTTCTTATAACAAATATTTGCAAAATCTGTCTCATATAAGTGGCACGAAATGATGAACAACCTACCTGTTGTTGCAAAAGGCTCCTTTCTTTCACCAGCATGTCCCTTTGCATGACTCGCTTCGTGCGGCAACTTTGAGCGTAACCGCGGTTTTTCAAAGTTCGCCGACGCTGCTTCAGCGCTTGGGCTTCGTCTTTTCTGAAGGCGAAAAACGTCGTGATTTAGAAAATTGAAAAATGAATTCCGAAAAAAATTGCGGCTTGCGCAAGATTTTTGCTCAAACTTCAGGAATTGAGTTACCAAGCAAACCAAATATACCTTTGAAGGGCAAAATTATTTTTCAGACAAATATACATATAAGGGTATCGCAGAAAAGTTTCTCCAACACGTGGATTGCTGCACCGCAATTTAGTGCGCTTTGATTGGCAAGAAAAAGGAGATATACTGTACATCTACAATAAGCTGAAGGTTTCTCACCTCACACCGCGCAAGCATCGGTTCAGTTCCCTCACGCTCATTGCCATCAGCTTCTCGTCCGCGAGGTTCGTCAGCGTTTCCATAGACATTCTTTGCTCGTTGTCGCTGATTGGCGAGTCTGAATCGTCCGGAGAACACCCATCTGATCTTTTGCGTGCCGGTCCGTTGCTGGTTGCGGTAAGGCTGGGCGAGTTTCGCTTTTCCCCGTTCAACGAGTTGAGCAAATGCGATTGCAAGGTGGCGCTGGTTAGTTGCTGCTGCACGGCAGGATAGTGGGGACTGTGGCTGACAGCAGAGTTGGAATTGTTAGGAAGAGCTCCAAGAAACATGCCCGCGTTGCAAATCGGAGAAGGTATAAACGAGGGTGTTGCCGGGGTAAACAAGCCAGCGTAGCTTGAAATGGTATCTACTCCATGATCGCCGGCATTATTAAATGAGCCGTTGATCGACAAGTTCGTTGCGTTTGTCGCTGGAGTTGTCGTTTGAGTCGGCAATGATAAGGCGTCACATGCGCTTGTTGTGAATGTGTTCGAGCTGTAAGGTGGCAGTGTCTGACTCGAAGTGTACGTTTGTGCAATATCCGGTCTCGCTGTGCCTTGAAACTGGTGGTAGGTCTGAGGCAAAACAGGCGATATGTCGCTGCTTGAAAGTTGGTGTATGTTGTCCCACAAGCCTAACTCCTCGTCTTCCTCGGAAGAAAATTCGCCACCAAAACTGCCCGAAGACGAATAACCTGATGAAGGAGGCACGATCGATTGCTGGTTCAAAGCCATCAACTGTGGTTCGGAAGTAACCTGAGATCCAGATTGATCGGACTGCATGAAAACACGCTGCTGGGTGTACAGCAGCTCCTCGCTGGTCGGTTTGCGTTCATCTCCACCTTGAATCATGGGCTGGGGAGATGCCAAGGAACTTGTTGGGTTGACCCTACTCATAGGAGATGAAGCTGCAGTTTGTCGAGCCACAGAATGCATCGGTATCACGCCGTAAGTGCTAGCGTTGCTGAGGCCCGACATTAGCATCATTTGTGGGACGCTTGTCACTTTAGCCGAGACGTCCACGGATAAAGCTTCGTCCAGCAAGTCAAACGGTCCGAAGGAGGTAGCTCTGTTACAACCGTTGATCATTGTCAAATCGTAAGCATTGTTGTTGCTGTTATTGTTGCACTCACTGAAAGTGCTTGATGTCTTGAACTCACTGGCCGGGCTGGATCTGGCCAAACGCGGCGCATTCTCCACTCCTCCCTCTGCTGCCCCGTCTCCCACAGGCATCGTACCGCACACGTATAGATCGTTGGCAACCATTCGAAAGTAGAATATATGATCCAAAAGAAGCAAGTGCTCTCAAACTCAAGTAGCAGTATTCCCAGAGTAAGATGATTATATCAAGTCGACAGCAATGTATAAGCGCTGCAAAGCAAAGTCAACAAAAGTCAGATAAGGATTTTACTTGCCTGGTTTAGGTGAACAAACACGGGAAGCTTCATGTATCAATCATCGATGAAGCTTTCTAGTCATGTACGTACGACTACGACTGATTGCCCACTAGCACAAGAAAAGGTAGTGCACTGAATTTAAGGCGTTGGATGTTTAGTACGAAAGAAAAAGGCAACCTTGGACCATCGCTACAGTCGCAGAGGATTACGCAACAAGGATTATGCTCTGCGGCATAGCACCGTACAGACTTTTGTTGATGCCGTGATGAATATGATGAAATTTTTCTATACATTTTATCGTGACAAAATGTATGCTTGTTTTTTTCATGGGAATGCTTTTGACGTCAAAAAAATTCTTTTAATAACTTTAATTTTATGAAAAGTCGGAGCACAGCACCTTACTGAAAATATTTTTTAGATATTTACCAAATGAACGATTACACCAAGTTAATATTTTCCATACCAAATGTATTGATTGGTTTTTCAATCAAAATTTGTCATTTTTTCCTAAATATTGGCATTTGTTATTTCCCATTAGTTACTACGTGCGCAGACGGAAAACGGCAAGTTGCAAGGGCTTATTTAGACCCAAATTTTGGGGTGAAAAGATGAAACCATTAAAAGTTCTAGGTTGTCTGCAAGCTTTCGAGGAATCATCCCACTGCTCTGCTTTCATCACTCTGCGATGATTCAGACTTATATCTGTTTTCAAGTAACTAGTCTTCACAAAGGCGATAAAGCTGAATCAATCAGCAAATTAAATATAAAATCGCTGATTGATTCGACTTTGTCGCATTTGTCGAGACAAGTTGCTTGAAAAGAAGCAAAGAGAATGTAAAAGCAAAAATCATTAAAGTTCCAGACTATCGTGCAGTGATTTGTGTGGAAACAACACAAAACGACGTGCTTGCCAAAACTAAAGTTTCTTAATATTCTTGTTTAAAAACTTTTAAAATATTGCATATGTAACCATGTTTATGAAATAGTAAAAGTCAGAAGCTCTGAGTATGACGAATACGTGGGCATGTTACGCTATGGCATCAGGCGCTGTCTCAAAACTGTCACATGCTTCTCGTGCGGTAGTGATCTAGTCTTTCTGAAAAACAGTTGGACTTAACACTGGTAACTGCATCTACCGAAGCAACTCCTGCCGAAATCCTGCAGCATAGCCTGACTTGCCCAGCGATAAGAGCATTTTTGCAAACCGGTCAGCGAGCAGGGTTTGGCTCGGCGATGGTCGTCGAGCGTCGCCCGCTATCTCAGCAAACACTGAGAATGGTTCTGCAGGTAACGCAGGCGCCATTTATTCTCTTCCACAAGCAAAGCAGACTAGGGAGGGCAGAGAGCGAAAGCAGAAGCTGGTCGAAAGAAAAGAAATTCACAAACAACAAAAAAAACAAAGCAGCGATCAGCTGACGCCTGTGCGCACGTCTCTTTTTTATCTTGCTTGCGCTCAGCCTGCCTTTTTTGCTCCTTGCTCGCGCAAACCTGCTCTTTTCCAGTCGAGCTCAGCCCCGAAAGTTAACCGCGATCGTTCCTCAACTGGCAATCGAAGTGAGCCAGAGGCTTCTTTTACGAGTTTACACCAAAAGTTGACCGTCCTTGATCTTCTGTAGTGCCGTGAACCAAAAGGAAATTCATTTCCAATTATGACAACTGGCAATGTTTCAACCGATGTTAATAATGCTCTACAGACCATATTACTCCAACGTATGTATTACGTTTGCAAAAACTACGTGCAAAACAGTTTAATAGGATCCAACAAATTTGTGCTTGATTTTTTTGCTTCACGCCTTCCACAGTTGTTTAGAAAAATCACAGCTGAAACTACGAAAGTGTTGTTTTTGTTACCTCCGGCTACGTAAATCACGTCATCGTTTGGCACGGTATGGAGGTCATTGATTCGAAAGTCGCCACATATCTTTCTAACGAAACAGCAAAAACATCTCGCCTGCGGCAATCAACACCCGGCAAATTGTGTGTGTGTGTGCTTTAGCTGACTAACACGAAAATTTTGCCAAACGTGATCGCAAAGAAAAATTGAAACTCTTGTACGTAAAACAAATGTCACCGTAAATAACAAGGACATCATCAACTTCTGAATGTAGTGACAGTTTTTACAGGCGCCTGGGGCGAAATATAGGTGCAGCTTATTGAAATTAACAGGGGGTGGTGCGTTTTCCTCTTTACTCTGCAGTGGAATGAATCAATGCCTCGAAACTTAAAAGAATTGCTTTTTAATGTATTGAAGCGCATTTATTACGAGCACAAAGCAAACAATTTTTAAAGCCTTACTTCAAGCCCGGATCGCCATTCATTTCATACAAACTAATAGGTTTTCTTCTTTTTTTGTAACAAAAGACAAGCAAGAACCACCGGCGTTTAAGTTTGTACCTAAATCTTCGAAAGCTTCCTTCCCGCGATTCTGTTTTATTTTTCACATACTTCGAGCCTGGAATCGCGTGAACAGTGCGCGGTGCAGAGTATGACGACGCACTGCATATAGGCGCAGCGCTCTATTACTCACCACAGTGAGAAAAAGAATCCTATCCCAAGTGTCTTCACGCACTTCCTGTTTCAAGAGGTGGCTTTCTGTATGCCACCACCTGACAAGAGTCGAAAGAATAAAGCCTCCTTCCTGATTTCAGCAACGCACCTTCAAACAATGCTTTTCTCTGACAGGCCTGTTGCCACCCTTTATCTGAGCAGCGTGCAGCTTGGAAACTAAACTCTAGCCATCGCAACCATCGCTTTTTATTACGTCCTCTCCAACACGGTTTTAATCTGCATGCAATGCGACTATCATACCTCTGGGTGTTTTGCAAAGCGACAGGTTTCTAGAAGACAGTCACCACTCGCAAGCAATTTGACCGCTTTCCGAGAAGTGCGAGCAATTAAAGGCGAATGACTCTTACAAAAAGCATCAACAGAGTTTATACTTGCGGCGTGATGTCACTGTCGTCCTAATAAGTTACAGTTGTTTGTAGTAACTGTTTCGCACCCTCCCATGCACAAAACGCCGTATTGATTGCATTTTGTTTACGCTGCGATTCTCGCGTGCGCGGCGATTCGCTTTGGCCATCTGTGTGGTAGTGCTGCTGTCTTCTTGTTTGTGAACTGCGGGCGATGCTTTTCTCCATACCATGACGCCGCTGCTTCTCGTCGTCCGCAGCGGTCAGGACAGCGTCTTGAAAGTGGGCGATTTATAACTGCCGTCTATCATTCTGCTTAAACGGCGTTGTCCGAAATAGGTAAAGGCTTGAAAAATGAACAGACTTGGGAGGCATGCTGTGGTGCTTAATTGTTTTAGGATTCAGGAAGTGGTTTTTGTAAAGATAAACTTGGTGGTGCGATACCGTAACTTGCTGTCGTACGGTACATGAAAAATGGTGACGATGAATCAAAGCCTTTACAAATTTTGCAAAAAATAAACCCAGTTTCACGATTATATGTAGTGAGAAAGCTTTTAAAAACAAAACATTGGAAAGCATCTCATTATTTTAAGCAGACGTTCAGTTTATTTGTTTTTTTCAGAACTCTGTCAACAGCCGACAGATTGCGCAGAAAAATAGCATGATGGTTGTAGCTGCTAATGTGACTTTGAAACTAAGTGCTGATTGATAGAAATCCATCATTAATCAAGAGATCTTCAAAACATTTTTTTCGAAACTTAAGTGTTGCACAATGAGCTCTATTGGAAAACTGTGGTGGAATTTAAGAAATTCTGCGTAAATGTCGGGCTGAATTCAAGCGTTAGTTACAATTTATGCAAGTCACGACTGAAATCGCTTAGCTGCAATTTTACAAATGAGGTTGCAAATCTCATCTTCAAATTTTCAATTTTTTAGTTTTTTGTTGAACCAACTGGCCACAAAAATATTGCTTGAAAGAAAATACATGTTTAACAAGCGGGCAACCAACCACAACTGCCAAAGCTTTTGCAGAAGGCGAAAAATAACAGGAATATAAAAAGCAGAAGTAGGTTTATGCTATTTTTGTTGCGTACTTCGTTTGAAAGGACATGGAGAAATTGAGCAAGGCTAGAAAAAGAGAATGTAGTTAATGGGAAGTTGATGCAAGTTGTGGAACAACACCCTGCGTCAGCGGTCTCAAAATAAAGGTTTTGGATTCTTAGTTTATAGCAGCTGATCGCGATTGCGTCGGGCTCAGGGCACAGCAGCAAGTTTGAATGCAACGCTACAAAAGAGTGCTACGTATTGTGTCTTTACTGTCCTCTGGCGGCGGTTGTGCTGATGATGGTCTTTTGATCTTTTTGCCGCCTCCTTGCTTGCCACAAACGTTTGACAAAATTAGATCTACAGTTTGACAGTATTGCAGCGTCTTTGTATTCAGGAAGAATTACAATGCCCTATTGTACTGCGTGTTTTTACTGCTGCATGTCTTAGCACAGGGGTGGGAAAAGTTTGTTCAGTCAGGCCACATTGGTCTGTCGGTACCCAGCCAAGGGTCATCTTCTACAAACTATACTTTTTTTATATAAATATAATACATTGTAATATTTTTCTATTTAATATATTTATGTTTTTGATATTCAAAACATTCAAACGTAATTTATTTTATGAAGAGGATGGTATTTTATTACATTTTTGTTGTGTTTTATGTTATTATATTTTATTTTATTTTTATCACAGTGTTAATAAATTCCTATAGCACTTTTGTTTTTATATAACACTCTTTTGATAACATTTTATACTTATTTATATTGTACTAATAGTATAATTATATTGTCTAATTTTTGCGTTATCTTTATTAATTATTATATATGTATATATGGATTTTCAATCTGAAATAAATTTCAGCAAAATTAAAAATCAATATTTTTCAAAAATCATAAGACTTTTAAAAATGCATGCAAATAACACAACTGTCAATTTTATTAACATAATTATTGCAGCACATTACACCTATGTAATGAGATGCAGCTGGTCAAATCTTTTTAACAATCTTTTTAGGTCTTGGCACAAAATTACTGCTTTATATTATTTTATACACAAGGTCAAAAAAACGTTTAGCGGGCCGTAGTTTGACCATCACTGTTTTAGCATGTTTGTCAGCTTCATATGCGCTTTTCGTGAGCTTGTGTGATGAATAGGAAATGATATCGACAACTCAGGAAAAATATACCAGGCGATTACTTTTAGCTTTCCGACCATACTATTTTTGCTGAACGGCAATGCAAACTAGTGAGAATAACGACAAGAGACGGCACGTCACATGAAATCATTCCGTACGGTTACTTGTCTAACGCAGTCGAATCCCAACCTGCTTCAACTTTCAGCACCTCTCCTCTTCTTCTGCAATAAATTGGCAAGTGAAGTTAAGATTTTATTTTGCAGGCCGGCATTGAAATTTCTAAGTGGTACAGCCGAGGCCTGCTATCAGTTGAGTTAAAAAAACCGCAGATACAAATCAGAATGCACCAAATTAGTGATTCTAGCTCAATACGTCATCGAGTATAATGTGTAAAAATAATCCATAAAAAAGATTTTTAAACTTTAAATAGATATTGCAATTTATTTAATAAAGAGGTGCTTGGTGTTTCTTTAGAAATCTTCAGAGAATGAACAAATAATCGCTGACGATAAGGTCATAATTGCCTGTCAAACTGAGCTTCCTGCTTAGTCTCCAGTTGCGCCTGTTTGAATTGCCACTGCTAAAGTTTTTCTTATTGTTCTATTTGAGTTATGTAGTCAAAAAGGGCAGTTCCTCTGGATGTAAATCAGCAGTAAAACGCAACCTTGTCGCTGTTTAAATGTTTTTGCTAATATACTGAACAGTGTCGCAGCAGCCCAGATCTGACCCCCCCAAACGCTTGCAGGGGCCCCCCTGATAGTGATTTATAAAAAACATTTTGGACATTATGCTACATCTTGAGGCCGAATAGCCTTCAAAACAAAATATACTAATTGCAGACACAATTTTGGCAGAACCAGGCCCGTAGCCAGGTTTTAAGGTTGGGGGGACAAAATATATTTTTATGGGAGGCAGATTTTTGTTTTTATCATATGTTTAAAAAAATCTTTTTGGGCACAACAAAATTTGGGGGACACAAAAAAGATTTGGAGGCAACTGCCCGCGAAAGTCCCCCGTGTGTGCGGGCCTGGACAGAACCGTCGCTAGAAAGTCTTCCATTAGCGGTCTTCATGTTTGTGCAGGGGGTAGACATTCTGAAAATCTGTAATTGATTCACAACATGAAAAGCATTTGCAGATTGTGCAAATTAATTATAAATATTTTCCCGCAAATACCCATAATAAATTCGTAGTGTCCAACTAAAATTTCTTGAACAAGCTTAACACAAGGAATTGGGTTGTAAATCATTGTCATTTAATTGACAGCGATTATTTAAAGATGTCGTAATGAAATGCAAACATAAAAAAATTGGCAAGAAATCAGGATCAATCTTACCGTTTAGTTATGAAAACATTATTACCGAAGGAGCAAACATGAGACCGATCAAAGCGTGCGCCGCGGTGAACGTTTTCTTTCATTAACGCAAATTCATAAACTTTACCATGAGCTTAAGTAAAATAGGCTCATAAAGCGTGCGCATTGGGCTTTCTACTGGCCGAAATACGTATGCATAAACCTTGCTGATGTCTAGACTTGTTAATCTCCTGGAGCATGGCACACGTTTAGAAGATTAATAACATTTTGTATCTCAAATCGCCTATAAATGGTAACAAATATAGACTAAGGCCTACGTCAGGGGTGGGGAACCTGAGGGCCAAATGCAGCCCGCGTGAACATTCAATATGACCCGCATCAGAAATTTCGTTCGCAAGTTGGAGTACAAAATCGCGTGAAAACGAAGCGCCATGATAAGCAGGTACTTACATAGTAAGCCAAGAGAAGTCCTTCTTGCTCATAGTTAGATGAAGGTAGATTTTTTGCATAAAATTCATGAATTTTACGGCTCGCCAGCGATAATGCACAATTCATGCGGCACATGGTAGTAGATAGGTTCCCCAACCCTAGCCTACGTTGACGCGACAGTTAGAACCCATAATCTACTCACTGCTCTGTTTTGGGACAACTTAGCAATGATTGCTAAATAGACTCTTCTAACTACACAATTAACTCCATCCGACTATCTGAACAGTAAGCTGCGCAAATGTGTTACTTTGGTCGTAGGCACCAAATATATCTTGTTGCTATGCACCACAAAATAAGAGAAGACTACCTGGGCTAGACATAGTACATTTTTTTCAACAATCACCACACAAAATATGTTGATCAAGTGGAAGTCTGACTTCTGAACGTATGCAACTAGGCATGGAGGCAGAGCCTGATAAATGCATGCGAGGCCCATCAGGGCAAAGTCGTGACCGGGAGGCCCCCGAAACGCTTAGCGCAACTGCGCAGTTCGCTCACATCCGATACTTTGCCTGCAGAGGCAGGTTGCAAAACTTGCTAGCGGATTGCTGTACTGTTGGTCTTTATTGTGTAACAATAACACGGCGATAAATCCTAAAAGGTTAACTTCAAGTTACGGTAGTAGCGTTTTTCCCCATGTGTCGCATGTGACCAGGGCTCCCACTGAGGGTTTTTTCTACCCAGATCCGCTTTTTAGTCGACCTGGGTGTCTATGCTTAATTGTGAAAAATTGCGTTAAATCTGCGTTTTTGGAAATGATAAATTCATCAGCAACTTCAATGTGTTCAACAATATAGAGATGACTCTACACTACAGTGTTTACATGCGCGCACCAGGTTAGAAAGTACGCATATTGGATGAAGCAGAACGTGTTCAATCGGTTTCATATCCTCATATAAGATCATTGTCAGGGTTATATACAGTGGTGTGTTTAAGAGAAGGCAAGCGAGGCACTTGCCTCGGCTGCTCCTTTTTGGGGTCCCCTCAAGGTATTTCGCGCGTAAATATTCCACATTTTGGTGAAAAATTAATTATACGCTCATATAATAATTTCCCAAACGCATTATAATTCAGTACTCTGCCTTCAAAGAGCCCCCAAGAGCAACTGCAATGTGTAAGTAGGCTACTCTGCTTTTAAAGGGCCCCGAACAACAACTGTAATGTGCAGGTACTCTACTTTACAAGGACGCCCAACAGAAACTGCACTGTATAAGTGCTCTGCTTTCAAAGGAACCACAATAGCAACTGTAATGTGTAAGTCCTACGCTTTCAAAGAGGCCCACAGTAGCAAATAGAATGTGTAAGTAGACTCACTAGATTTTCAAAGGGACCCTCAAGAGCAACTGTAATGTGCGAAGTACTTTCTTTTCACAGGGGCCCAACAGCAATTGTAATGTACAAGTATGCTACTTTGCTTTCAAAGGGGCCCAAAGCAACTGTAATGTATTAGCACTTTTCTTTCAAAAAGCCTCCCAACTTCACTGACTTTTCTAGTGTTTCATGTTTCAATTTTGGGGTCTAAGCCTTCTTTGGGGAGCTAAGTGGTGACGGGACTGAATTTTGGACCCCTGTGACAGAGTGCCCCACCCCAATTGGAGGGTATGGAGTGCGGCTGATACGTCTCTGATGCTGATGTACCCATGTAGTAGAAAGTTGGCGGTTACAGCAATGGCATTGCACACAACTGGGTTGATGGTCTTAAATCTTTTTCTCCAAGTGTTTTGTTAAACTGGTACTCAAAGTAAAAGAATGGTGAAAACGATTCTGAAAATAGTAATTTGTTTTTGAAAGTATAGTTTTGGCGACATTTCAAATTTTTTTGAAAGCAATTTTTTTGTTTTTCATCTTGAGTTGGTGTCTCAAAAGTTAAACAAAATTGCTGTCGTTTGTTGCTAATATTCGGAAGCGGATTTCCGGGTTATCCGGATATAAGATGAAGAAGGGTTATCTTATTATGGTGAGCCTGTTAACTCGTGCACATCTACACTGTTGTATTCATGAAACGCTACTGCAAAACATTTTTTGTGTGGATCTGAAAATGTTTTTTTGTAAATTGTATTTGCATGTTGTGTGAAGTGTGCAAACCTTAAGCATTAAAAATAGTTTAAAATAAAAAAATGTAAATCTCTGTTTGCAATCCAAAATTTGATTAGCCCCTGCTGCGCAGCATTCAAAGTTTACTCGGAATAAACTTAGGAAAACTGACAACGATTTTGAAGCTGTATGAATTCGTTTCCTCAAAGTTTGCAGTAAAAGCAGAAGTAACCGGTTACGAGGAAAAGAGTGCTGCTTGAAGTGCTGAAGAAGTTTATGTATAAGGTAAGTTTAATGGAGCTTCGAGCTTGAAACTTGTCCCGACTCAGCCACATGACAATGTTGTTGGTGGCTTGTTCATGCATTGGTGAAATCCAATTAGACGAAGTATTATTACTGCCATAGTGTGCGCAAATAATCAGTAGGTAGTGAAGTTGGTGAACCATGTGCCATTGTGTAAATTTTAGTTTTCTATAAATTGCGCCTCGTTTATGAACAAGGTAAATGAAAATTCTTCCCTTCTAGCTACTTTCGTTTCTTGGTTAAAGAAAGTATCGTACTCCGGAGGACGTCACAGACTGTTGTTTATGTTGTGGCTGTTGTTTCTTTTTAGTGCTGATGAACAAATTTACGCATTTTCATTTTTAAAACCGGGTTTCCACCCTCAGAAGCACTTTTGCTAAATTTCACAGTTGTAATGAAGTAATGGCAACTTACTTCAGCAGACTTACCACGAGGTGTTTTTGCAAGAGGGGCATCTGCACTTTGGGCATTGCTTGGGTATTTCCGAAGTTTAGCTGTCTGCTGAACTGCTGCAATCGCAAGCAGGCATTTGCAGCACTGATGAGAAATATTAAATGCGCATCTTATTCCAATGTACAGTAGTGCAGCAAACATTTTAGTTGTTTATCAGTAAATTTGCTTGATTACCAGAATGTCCTGGTTTGTGTCAAAAGTTTCAAATAAGTCTCATATTTTGTGGCAAACTACATTTTCCGTTCCGTAAGTCATGGTTGATGCAACATGCTAGTTTATGTGACGAATGTCATTCACAGAAATGCACAAGAGCACACTCGACTAACTTTTAGTGATATTCATTTAACTGCTGCAGGTTGGACCTCGCTGAACAGCAGCTCGTCTAGCTGTTGTTTTGATACTCCCGTATGACCAAGCATCTTGTTACATTCAATCACGGAAAACTTCGAACGGGTATCCACTGGTCACGTGCAGCGAAATGCGGAAACGTCCTTCTCGAGGTGTGTACGCGCACAACTCCTTCCTCAAAGTTACGAAACAGTTCCATGCCAGGAATAGGTAAGCCCCTTGAGTCACCCGCGCATGTGACTCGAAACGCAGGAACAATGGATGACTCGCTCTGTCGACGGCAAACAGGATCCACTCCTCGGGATAAACATGTTGCACCGATAGCCTGAACCTTTGCTTGACCACTGCGAGACGTGAGATCATCTTGTTACTGCATAGAACGTGAAGTGTCAATGTTCCTTGCGAGCTAAAAAAAGTTCGCATCCAAGCTTTTATACAAAGCCAATGCGCTAAAAATAAACAGTCTCGTATAATTATAGTAAACCGGGCAAGTGCATTTCAACACCTTTCTGAGCGGCCTGACCGTAGCGCTATCGTACTGTGTTGACACAAGAAAAAGTTTTTTTAAAACAATCTCATTTTAAATACACCGGTCAAATATAATAACTTTTGCCCTACAAACAAACAGCATAACGTGAAAAAGTAATATAACTGCGAAATCTGCGAAAGACCAGCTCTTTGGGTATCAGCCAATTTGCCTGTCATGCATCACTTCTAAAGTAAATACAAAACTAAACAAAATTGTTGTTTTCTCACTGCAAGTTATCGAAGCAAGTGCAAAATCATGCATGACCCTTATTTAGTGATGATAAGCCAATGCCGATAGTTTCCGCCGTAAGCCAGCTTGTCGTGCCATGCAGACTCAGTTTTCATAAAGCTTTAGCGCCACCGCTGGGACCAGTGAACGATTAACCAGTGCAAAACTGGAGCTTGCATGTCGCGGAGAATATTTCCCTTAGTTTTTTTTTAACTAAGTAAATATCTCGTTCACTCCATACGTGCTCACTAAGGTTCTTTAATATTACAATATGGATTTGTTAAAAACTAGAATGTTAGAGATTTGATGCTTTCTCGTTTAATGATTTTCAGTTGCATGTGTTACCTGGTGGACTAATTTCTAAATGAACGTAGAATTCCAAAACACATAAATTTACTTTTTAAATCTTGCGCTGCGTAATGAAATCATAAACGCATACAGAATTTTTACAAGACTTTAAAGTTAGATATAACGCCTCATGCGTGAGATTGTGTTTAGGAAAATGTCTTCTTGTACCATAAGAAAGAACCGATCTAGACTCCACTAATGATACGTAAAACAACAAATGAAGATCTCGGTCAAGTCTAAATTATGTACTGTGTAAGAAGGTCTGTTGAAAAGCGTCGAGCCCTCTATTGCAATGGCTTTCTCGGAGCCAGTCAAGCATAACTTATGGACGTTCGTACGTACCTGCATAGGTGCTCTTGATTCTAGATGTATTTGAACCCCGCAAAATTTAAATCACTGAAATTGCCAATCGTTTCGTCACAGGCCAACAACCAGGCGAAGAGCAAACAGAGTAAGACCGTCGCCAGGATGTAGCAGCAGGGGGGGCCAAAAACCAGAAGGAGGGCCCGGGCACCACTGGCCTCCCCGCTGACGACGGCCCTGAAACAGAGGGGTTGCTCCTCCGAGATTTTTTTAATATTTCGTTTTTGTGATTTAATAAAGCAAACGTCAAATCAGTCAGCAAATTATTTTGATACGTAATCGATTTCACGTAGGCCTACCTACATGCTTCCTGGGTCCTTATTCACATATAATCTTATTCTTGCGTCCATGTGCGTTACGTTCGCTTTATGTAACAATTCTGACAACTTTGCAAGCCTGTATGCTACTTTCATCATGGTTCACTGAAGATGCGGTTCAAGCTTTACCTCGTTTTTTTCTGTACGTTCTAAGCAAAGGTTTCCATCCTTGTCCTGTTGATTGTCGTTGTCTTTGCTGATGTCCTGTTATGCGCATTTCAGGCACCAGTGACGTGACAACTCTTTGTCGGGGTGTGGCCGAATTAGAAAGTAACTTTTACTTCAGCGTTTTATGCTGAATTTTATGCTGAATATCAGTTTGCTGATTCTCAGCCTAAAGAATGCGAAGGTGGGTCCGTGAGTACATTTGTTTATAACAGTTTGGCATCATAGCAAGGTAACAATCGCGCTAAAAGGATGATTTGAGTTCGCTGATTTCGAATCTGGTCTAAATATTTTACATCACGTCAATTATTCCGGATAATTCAACGTTTGTGGGAAACCTACAGAGTCCATGCCAAACATTGAAAGTTTTTTATGACATCACCATCGCAAAACGTCTTCCTTCGCTTATTTAACGATTATGCAGCTAAGAATGGGTTGCCAGATTGTTTTTTTTGACGCCAAATTTAGGAAATTTGGCTTTTTTTAGAGGCAGTTGGCGTCAAAAAAATTGTTTGGCATTTTGGCTTTTTTTCTTCAAAATTTGGCTCTTTTTGGAGGCAGTACGCACATACTGTACTATCAGACTGGTGTCTTGGCTTTTTAAATATCTTGCTGAAAAGTGTTATCGGGCTTTTTGTACAGTGCTTGATGTATTTTCTCAAACTTTATCTGGCAGCCTATATCTCTCGAACACAGGATTCGTTCAATTCTGTTGTTGTCATTGTCGTTAAATGTTCAAACATGTTGCCTTGCCCTTACATCATAAACTAATTCAATTCATTGGTATGCCATCCGAAAAGTGGAAGAGCAGTTATGATAAAGGGCGGAAATACAACAGTGATTATGAAAGCACATTTCTTTGGTTGAAGAAGGCCAGTGATCGTTCAGAAGATGCATATTGCAAGTTACGCCACGCTACAATTATACCAAGGCACATGACTGACAGTAACTTGATGAATCATGAAAAAAACGAAAAACATCAGAAGAGAGTTCCATCAACAGGACAAACTGCCTTCAAAGTTGTTAAGACTTCAAGCGGTAAAAGTGATGCACTGAAAGTGGCTGAATTTCAGATTGCCGTAAGCATAACCTGTCACAGTGCTGTTCGCTTTGTTGGCCACCTTGGAGAAATCACGGTAACACATGGAGAAGGCAGCAATTTGAATTCGTGTTATTTAACAATTTGGCTTTTTTTTACCCGGTTTGGCTTTTTTTAGACATGATTAGGCTTTTTTTCTCAAAAGGTGTCTGGCAACCCTGGCTAAGATGTGACAAAAAGCGGTTGCCCATATTGGTGGCAATGAGTCGTGTAAGTGTAGGATTTTAAAATTTTGGTCATTTAGGCGAAACTGATAGTGCTTCATTGTTTCCTGAAAGTTACCCTTATACGCTGTCGCAAATCAAAATAAGTTGTTCTGCAGCTCTGCCTTGTCTTCTGTGAGCATTGCATGTGTCAATTCCGGTTTGAAAAGCGACGAAAACAGATTTTCAGTAAAAGACTTGTTGAATTGAACATTTGCATTCTCCACAAATGTTCACTGATACTCAATTCAACTTTTTTTTCAGTTTTACAAGAGTCAGCCAGCTGCTGCTGGTAAGTAATAAATGCCCTTCTCGCACATCTCGCATGATTCGCAAATTGAAATTCCCAGCACCAAGAATTTAGCCAGTGTTATTATTTTGCGTTTTGAATAAAGCTGAGGTACATTGTTATCCGCAGAAGGTTTGAAAATTTTACTTGAAAACTATGGAGATGGTAACCGAGGATAAAAATTTCCTATATTTTGAAGTACCGCCTAAGTCATAAAATACAGTAATAAGCAATCTTCAACAAAGGTTTTGTTAATCCAGTCGTTATGTCCTATTGAAATGACTCGATATGGATCTGTTGCTAGCTTGTCAAGTTCAGCTGTTTGAAAAGCGCAAGTCTCAACGTTGTATATATCTCCAAACAAACGCTTTTATGAAAGTTTAACCATATATTCGTACACTGACTGACACTATTCAGTGTAGCTGGTAACTTTGCCAAGCCAAAGGATAATATCTTTGGATAGCACAGTTATTTCCTGAAACTTTTCTGACATAAATATTAAGAATTCAACTCTGTTAATTTGCACCATATCCAGTGGTGTGCCCATAAGCTAGTAGGAGAATAAATGGTTCTAGGACTGCAGCCATCTGGACAGCTGAAAGATAGGACAAATGCCATCCGGACAACCGCATGCCACCTGTAGGACAACTGCCACCTAGGACAATTGCCACTCAGGACCACTCCCACCCGGACAACTGCCATCTAGGGCAATTACCACCCAGGACAATCGCCACTCGGACAACTGCTACCCATACATCTGCCACCTAGGACAAGTGGTGTGTTCAAGGGGAGGCGAGCGAGGCACTTGCCTCGGGCCCCCCTTTTTTGGGTCCCCGCCCTGAGGTATTACGTGCATAAATTTCCTTATTTTTGGTGAAAAATGTATTATCCACTCATATAATGTACTACAAAGCAGATTAGAAGTAAGTACTCTGCTTTCAAAGGCCCCCACTACAGAAACTGTAATGTGCAGGTACTTCGCTTTCAAAGGGGCCCCCAACAGCCACTGAAATGTGTAAGTACCCTGCATTTAAACTTCATTGAAGGAGTCCCTAAAAGAAAGTGTAATGTGTAAGTGCTCTGCTTCCAAAGGGCCCCCAACAGCAACTGTAATGTGTAAGCACCTTGCTTTCACATGGACCCTAACAGCAGTTGTAATGTGTAAGTAGGCCTACCTTGCTTTCACAGGGCCCCCAACAGCAACTGTAATGTAAAATTCCTTGCTTTCAAAGAGGCCCCCAACAGCAATTGTAATGTGTAAATAGCTTGCTTTCAAAGGGGCCCAACAGCAACGTTAATGTGCAAGTTCTATGTATTCCAAGGGGCCCCAAACAGCAATTGTAATGTGTAAGTACTATACCTTAAAGGGCCCCCAACAACAACTGTAATGTGTAAGTACCCTGGTTTCAAAGGGGCTCCAAACAGCATGTAATGTAAAATTCCTTGCTTTCAAAGAGGCCCACCACAGCATTTGTAATGTGTAAGTACCTTGCTTTCAAAGGGACCCCAAACAGAAATTGTAATGTGGAAGTAGGCTTAACTTGGTTTCACAGAGGCCCCAAACAGCAGTTTTAATTTGTACTATGCTTTCAAAGGAGACACAAACAGCAACTTTAATGTGTAATTACCTTCCTTTTAAAGGGACCCCTAACAGCAACTTGAATGTGTAAGAACTATATTTTCAAAGGGGCCCCACCACCATCTCCAAGGAGCAAATCAAGAAAAGCTTCAAACCAAGTTCCATACCTAAAAAACTGTGGGTTAAAATTTCTTCCATAACGTTCTGAAAAGACCCTATCAAATAAGAACAAATATTTATACCAAATGATAACTTTTTATACCAAATAATAATTTTATATACAAAATGAAAATTTTTTATACCAAATCATGATTTCTATTAGAGATTGAAGTATTTGGTATAGGCCTATTGATGATTTTATGAAAATGCCGCAGTTGAACAGAAAGTATCCATGTGGAGCATCAAAAAGCAGGAAAAAAGAAGGATAAAGGCTGATGAAAAATTTAAAGGTCTCCTGGACATGTTGTTGGAACAGGTGGTACTGGTGAGGCTACAGAGGAGAGTGCAACTTCAAGTTGTTAATAGAAGCTATGTCTGTCTTGTGCATAATGGTTATGGTTATGGTTTATTGTTTCATATGACTCAGCCAACAAGCAGAAGCATCATAAAAGCCATCGCATGCGGTAAACCAACCATTAGCGAACATTAGAGCAAATGAAAACACAATGGCATAATAGCTGATCAGTGTAAACAAAGAGAGGCGCTGTGTCATATAGGATTGGCAAAAGACCTGGCGGTCATCTAGTCAACCAACCCCGTTTATCATTTTTTGACAAGTATTGAGAAACA
>Ga0210059_1001862_pt1 | contig 32342 bp, 16 predicted proteins | sample Ectturendosymbi2_FD_188042 | JGI IMG/M metagenome (GOLD analysis project Ga0210059, IMG submission 188042) | Ecteinascidia turbinata endosymbiont from Florida, USA - Sample 2 (SPAdes) (version 2) | ecosystem: Host-associated > Tunicates > Ascidians > Unclassified | place: Key West, Florida... | reverse complement strand
ATTGAAGTCGCGTACATATTTGCATCAGTAAAAGCAATTACCATAAAGTTTCTTGTCTGGGAGAAAACAACACGCAAGGAACTTCACCCCCTTGAGTTAACAAGCAAGGTAACTACAGAATTTGCCTATAACGGCATCTCTAGGGGATTGCAGTATGAACGTTATTGCCGAATTGATGTTATAAGCGAATTGAAATGCATGTAAAAGGTGCCACCGGGACCGAACAAAATGTAACGTTATGGGCGAATTGACGTTACAGACGAAGCCGTTATAAACGAATTCAACTGTATAGAGCAGATTTACAAGAGGTTTCAGGCCCCCTTCGGATTAGACTAAAATAGTTAGTTTCAGGGCAAATTTTTTATTTTTTGGACAAATTGTTATTTTCAGGGCAAATTTTTCTTCCCCCCAGTAAAATGCCTTCCCGTGCGGCTATGATCTCATGCATGCTTGGGGGTTCGCCGAAACATCGTCGCTACCAGTTGCACTAGACGCCTGTGGCTGCTCTTCTACCGGTGGACACAGGTAGGCCTACCGTTCTAACACCGGTCAATAAAAACTTTTTGAGGCTCTTCACCCTGATCTGTTTCATACGAAGATGAATGTCTTTTTAATTTCACCACAAACCTGTCCGATTTCACTCAACACTTTTCGCTAATTAAAGAGCAGCGTGCAACCGATTAGCAGAATAGCTAGTTAATTCAGCCTGCAGCTAGCGGTCACTCGTACCTCGCACTGCATATCAGACAGTGTTGCCACTGGGGTCAGCTTCGTTAACATAAGATTGTTGCCTTTTTTCAACATCAGATTTTACAATACAGTTTAATATAAGCATTACCAATACACTCCCGTCACCACGGGGTCTTTGGTGGGCTTAGCTCCCTAAACAAAGCTCCAAGCCCCCCCCAAATTGATATATGAATAACTTTAAATGAGCGGAGTTTTTGCCAAATTTTAGAATGTCAAGCCCCCCTACACAAACGTAAAGCACCCCTATTGACGACTTCCTGGCGACGGTTCTGCTTGTGTTTCTACCAGAAAACATTCTGCAATGAACTCGATCTCGACCTACAATGTTGGTGAAAAACTAAGAAAATAAACATCAATATTCTGATTGCTAAGGGGGGGGCTTGAGCCCCTTCAGCGCCTTTGCTTTGCATTAATGTGAGATTTCTGCAAGATTTCATAGTCTGACCGAAATGTCCCGTGACCGAAATGGCCCGACCGAATCGGCCAGACCGAAAAGTCCTGTTCCGCTTTATTCGCATGTAGCACCATTGCCAGGCCACCACACCAGTTCAGTCTTTCTCTCAACCTGCACGTAGCCTACGTTGCCGAAACATAGGATAAACTGAACCGCTTAGACTTAGAGTGTCCCTTACTTCACATGTTCACCATTAATTCCATGGACCTCAGAAATGCATTAAATTTTAGCCGGTTGCAAACAAACTGGTGATCGTGAATTGATTAATTATAATGGCGTCACGTCCAGTGATAGGATTTTGGAAACAAGCAAGATCTGTTTTTTGGAATCGGATTAGATTGTGAAATAAAATTTTTAATCAGATTTGGATTTGAAAAACATAAATCCGTTCGTCCCTGCAAAAGACCCAATGTAAAAATATGAGGCAAAGTGCCATGATCACGATATGAAATATTACATATAACCACAATAATGTGTCCAATGCATTGCACGCTGCTGGCCTTCAGTGAAAAGCAAAGCTCAGCTTTATCTCAGTGTTTGTTGAAACACCTGATACTAAAATCTGGCATAACGCCACTAGAAAACACATTAAAAACAGAAAATTTTGAGCCAATCGTTCGTCACTGAAGCAAAAAAAGCTGATTTTTTTGTGTGCAAACTAACTGGGTTTGTCAATCGGATGTTTGGATATTTTGTAAACATAGCTCTGACTCGAGTGTCGAGAAACTGGTTGTGACTCGAGTCATTCGGTAAAAACCGTGACTCGAGTCGAGTCTTCGCAACATTGCTTCTCAACATGACTCGATTCGAATCACCAAAATCGTGACTCGAGTCGAGTCATTGACTCGGGTCACGCTATCACTGCTGCTAGGTGTTCTTAAGTTCTACTCCGTTGCGTGTGAGTGTAAAGGCGTTAGACAATAAGCCAGGGGACTCCAAACTATACGGCCCGCGGGCCAAATCCGGCCCGCGAAGCCATTTCATCCGGCCGCAAATACATTTTGTCAATAACAAAAAATAGTATATATATACGAAAAATGTGCTGACATGTTAGAATGTAACTTTTCCCGAAGCAATCACATTAAGTAAGATGTTTGGTCCTCGCACTGTTGTGTAATAGCGCATGTAGCCTTCTGACAAAAAGTTTGGAAACCCTGCAATAAACAATCAACTTAAACCGTAAGCCGTGAGGAACCGAGAAAATTATTCCGGATATGGCTAACGCTGCATGTGTGAACACTGCCGTTGACCATAAGTCGGTCTGTATACGCCGTAATTGGATTCTGTGTGAAGACACCTTATGTCTGTAATAAGACATGATTCGCAACTGCATGCAATAAAGTGCGGAACGTGTGAAGGTTTCTTTCGCAAAAAATTTTTAAACGAAACTATTTTCTAGCATAAAATACTCTTACAAAATCATTGTGAAATTCAATCATTCCCAAGTAGAGCTTGAGCTCATTTAAATCTGTACACAATGAATCTAAGTTGGGAAGACCTTATCGCATTGTCTACTGCAGCGCTCTTCATCCGGTGTGCATGGTGCACCCAAGGGTGCGCCAAAATATGCGTGGAGTGCACCACTATCACAAACACATTGATCCATTGATGAGGGGAGCAACTGAAAGGGAGGTTGTTCCTCGGTTTGAGTTGTTGGTTAATAACATGCAACAACAAAAAAGCCATTAAATCTTATTTCCTCGATTTTGTTGTGCGTTTTATGTAATATTGTAGTGTAATGGTCTCTTTGCAGGATGATTTTCATATCGCTTTTCACTTCGGTTTGCCTTTCAAGTAAATATGGGTGCATGAGTTCGTCAAAACATCTTTAAGTGTGCACCATAACAAAAATGGTTTGAAGAGCACTGGTCTACAGCAGAAGCGAAAGAATTCACGACAAGAATTGTGCAACTGCAGAGTTCATGTAGAGTACGAATCTGCTAAAAGCGTCCGACATTATTCATTTTGTCAAATATTGCAGTCCACTCAATTGTTCATGCACTATATCTTGAAACCTGTAAAGAAATCACAGGGTGCTACTTACAATGATCGCAAACGTTTGATTTGTTTGGCTGAGATGAGTGTAACGGGACTCAATGTTCCTGACACCTTTATCTCTGAAAAAATCGCAATTGGTGTGGAAAAATGAAGTACTCACGAGATCTAGACCAAAGTTAGAAGTGCTTCTAGATTTGCTTGCGTACTCCGTAATTGAATGCACATTGCCGCACTTTTTACCGTCGTAACATCTGCAATACAAAGCTGCTCCAGAATTTGGTCAGCATAGCAATATCTGCAGGCGACTTTGCGTCTATGGCATTGAATGAAAAAGTGCAATGCACAATATGAGTTGTCAACAACTAGCTGTCCCACAACCAAGCGATGCAATATTTAATCCAAAATTCATTATTGTAACCTGCAGTCACAGCACAAAACCCTGCAAAACGCCGCGTTAACAAAATGTCCAAAAAATGTACGTTTGTAGAAAATAAAAGGAAAATGTGAGTTTTCTAAGCATTATGTTCACATCATCCTATATTCAGAAACATTCTTATGTTGAGTTGAGTTGATTTTATTTGGCGAAAATTAATCTTGAAATGCATGTTAAGTGCAAGTTTCTAAAGAGAGGTTAGAAAACAGCCGACTGATCGATATCTTCGTTTAATTCACTCACCGAATTCGTCCTATTGCATTGATTACTGCTTTGTACAAACAAACTGGCACAGGTAGGAGGTTGTAAGGAACTGGGAGTGCATTTCCTCGTTCAAAATACGATAACATTAACTCCGCTCGAGAGAATTTCCACTGGACATCCGAATCACCCTGGAGGTATGAAACAAGCGATCAAATGATCAGTGACACGACTTGGAATCTCTTAACAATCTACAACCAAACTCAATAGTTTTCGTCAGGTTCAATATACAAAAAAAGCATTTTATGGAATGAAATTCACAAAGCTTGTTTAAAATGTACATGAAAACCAGAAAACGTGTTAGTTTGTCAAGCACCTTTTATTTCCAGGACCGCAGTTTTCGTTTTTTTCATCAAAGTGCAACCCCAACAGAATACCTAAGATGTGAAATAGGGCAATTTTTAAAGGAGCAACATGGTCGAAACAACTGGCAAGTTGAATTTTAAGGTGCAGGGAAATCAAACTTCTTGAATTTCTTAGAACGTCCCTGACGAATCTGTGAATGAAGCCTTGACGTTTGAAACGTGTTTTCTGAATCAAACGTATCGCTGTCTTAAATGTGGTTTTATTTCTGTAGCCGAATCTGTGGAATCCAGGACTTAGAACAGTCACCCACATTGTTGGTGCAAGTAGACTTAAGATGAATGTTCGCCTTACGGGCGATTTCTTGTTTATCAGGTGAACCATTAGCAACTAAATAAATCAGAACTGAAGATAATGCTAGAGTATCAACAGACAATCTGTTATCATGTCTGCGAAGCCTGCAAGGAAAGAAGCTCTGTACGCTGTTTTTTAAACTGTGGCTCCCTTGCCTTGGATCAGGCCCGCAACCGGGGGTGGCAACCGAGAAATTGCTCCCGAAATTTTCGAAAACATATTAAGTTGTTAGGTAGAACATTGAGTTACAATAATTTTCCCCCGAGAATATCAGCTGGTTGCGGCCCCGGTTTGGATTTAAGCATATTTGATTCTTTCCCCTCGCGTGCATTACAAAGTACAAAGGCCGTTCATCTTTAGCACCTTTTTGTTTTTGCAAGAGGGTTCTTTCATGACAAAGACTAGTTCTTTCTTTCATGACAAAGTTTCTTTCATGACAAAGACTAGTTCGAGAAATTATCTACCGTAAATAGGCTACTGTAAAGTTTCTTAACTGTTTTTACTGAAACGAACTTTGAATCAACCAAAGGACAAAAATCATCAAGAACATATAACACGCCCTCACAGCAATATTGACCAAGTTGAAAAATTAAATGTAAAACCATAAATTGTTTTTCGCTTTCGACCTTGAAGCTTATTTTGCTTTTGAAGTTTGTGTTGCGATCCTTGTTTGCGATTTGGCTTGACTTGCTCAACTAGATATCCAATTGTTCTACTGTTGTACATTTCCATAATGCAATATGACGACACGTAAAATACAATTATATCTGTTCCTGGACCGCGGGTTGGATGTAGCTGCTTAAAAATTGACTGAAGCTTGCCCTGAAAAAAGCGTTCCAGTATTGTATTTATAGATTTTGCAGCTTGAACTGCTTTACTCGTTTTGTGCTAAGAGCGTGAGTAATTGCACAAATTTGACCAGTTTTTTGGACAGACTTAAAATCAGTGGCAATGCTGCACCAATGATGGTTTCTTCCCTTAAGCATTGCAGTGATGATGCTGATGATATCTTTTCGTTTACATGCACCACAAGCCCAATGCAATACCGTATAGAAATAGCACATTTGTTCGAAAACTTTGCCACTCTTTGTTCTGTTTCAAGAGACATCACTACTAGGAAAACGTTTATGCGGTCAGATCCGTGCATTGCGATTTTGTGGAAGCATTGCAGCGGTTAACAATCTTTTGTTTTTGTAAATGTCCGTCATTGGTGGAACTAACGCTCCACCCGGACCTCTGAAACCGATATATCGGCTCGGACGTTTCTGGCCATCACTCGCCAGCCGATAGAATTGGAGAGCTGTTCAAACCCTCTAAAAAAGCAGAAAGTCTCTTAGCTTCGATTAAAGAAATCCGGGCATTTCAGGGTTTGAAGTTTTTTTGGATGGTGTCATGAGTGGGTGGGGGTAAAGGGATTTGGGGATAACATCATCGGGGCCTGAGAAAAAAATGTAAGGTGTAAGTTCTTTGTTTTTTATTTAAAAAAAACTAGGCGAAAATCCGCATCTTTAGAGCCCTTGATTGGCCTTATAACATTTGTGGTTGGCAAGTTATGGCCATAAGCCACACATGAATTAACTAATCTCCTAGGGATTCGTAGGGAATTGATTAACTAATTACTTATCGTAATTAATAATCCACCTTGAAACAGGAGAAGGATACCTTGTTTAATGGACGCTGTTTATAGTCTTTAAGTAGTATGAGCAACATACTTTAAATTTCTTGGAAATTGCTTCCACTAAGCTTAATGCCATTTGCCTACATTAAACAGCATTTTTACCTCAACCTCAGCGTAAGAGCTGTTGATCATAGCAATGAGCATATTCAACATTACCACAACAGTGACAATGTTATAAGCCCCATAAAGTTGATAGCCGACAATTCTTGTTAGCTGATGATTGTATTTAACTTCCACGACCTTGTAGTCGGCCAGTCCAAACATAGACCAAAATAGGGTAATGAACGTTTCCTCCAAGCTGCAAATAAAAATCTGTTTCTGAAAATACGTGTTCATAACGAGAACGCAATTAGCTCAGAAATCCTAGCAAGACCGGTTTACATCAGTGGCGGTTGGGAGCACGCTTGCATAATTGACAATAGTCGATATAACAGAAAGTTCCATGAACAAAACAGTGAGCAAAAGGTAATGTATTGCCTCTTTGCTCATTTAGCTGTCAATAAGATCAGTGAAAGACTGTGTCTAAATTCTGCGGGAAGGATGGCACATTCCCTACAAGTTCATAAAGTTACTGGCGACATTTCACACTGCACAATGTATCCACAAGCAGTGACGGATCCAACTTAGTTGGAGACGGTGAAAAATAAGGATGTCGAAAATGCATACTCAAGTTTTCTCATAGGTTAGCACATCGTGGTCATGTTGTTATACGTGCATTCCAAGGTTTTGATATCCCAAAAATTCCGGCAAGCAACATTATGTGCATTCCCTTTTGGTCGCAGCTTCAGTTTGCGATGACCACACAGCCAGACATTCAATTACTTGAAAAGCTGGCCAGGCTCAGTTACACCCACACTGCCTATTTTACGCTTATATTTTAACCATGAATTTGCTCAGCGGCAATCACTCACTGAGTACGGTCATCACCCACAGCGCCGTCCTGACAGAAATCTCACGAAAAAAGCGTTCTTATGCATGGTAGGATATTTATTTATTCGTTTGGCTGAGAAACATGGTCCATATCATAGGGGTTTATTGAAGAACACAGGGATAAATAAATGCTCATACACAGCACGTCGCAAGGTGTTAGGTTATACACACAGACAATACTGAAGATGAAAACACTGAAACAACGCAGCAGCAACAATTGCATTCGGTCATGATCGCGGGCGTCGGAAGGGCCCCCCTCGATTTTTAAAATTTCAGCAAAAATTTCAGCAAAGAGGTGGGTGTCTTAGTTTCGAGTGAGAAAAACAAATTTCACCACTTTTGGCCCCATAGAAAAAATTTGGAAAAATCCCCTTGTTGCCCCCCTGGAAAAAATCCTTCCGGCGGCCATGGTCATGATCATACAGAAGCGTTTCATATCAGGAGAGAAACGAAGGCCTATCAGACAGTTGAAGTGAGCGGATAAAAATGTTGGATGAAGATGCGCATCGTTGAACAAAAGCATAGAAATTCTTTCCTATCAAGACATCAAATGTTCTGACAACAAAGGTAATTTGATGCAGGCGAACACATACATTCCTGGGATGTAAAGCAAAATACGATAAGCTGCTCGGAGGTGCAATGGCTTTGAGGCAGTTTCTCCCATTACTCGCGCTATAGGGCTATAGGGAGTCAATGAAGACATCATGAGATGCAGAATTTTGAGTACTTTGATAAAAAAACGGGTTCCTTTCATTTGAAATCTTGCCTGGCGATATGACATCACCAGGATGTCCCTGCGGCGTCATTGTGACGTGCGGAAACATTTCAAGTGCAAAGGTACCTGTTTTTTGATTATCAGAAAGTACACAAACATCCACATCTTATGATGTCTTCAAAACACTGTTTATATTTTTAGGAGGAAAAACTACACCGACTGTCTTTTTGCAATTAAACACAATTATACGTTCAGCAACGTAATCACAAGAAATATTCAGAAGGTTTTGAAGACCACTGATGCTAAGATCAAACACAGATATATCATCAGGAAACATTAGGTGGTTCGCAACCATGTTTCCCACAGTGCATTTCTTACTGGCTGAGCACAACAAAACTGAGAGTTCGTCAAGGTAGATAGCGAACAAAAATGGACTGAGAACTCCGTCTGTTGAAAGAAATCCTTTCTCAGCACAGAATCAGACACTAAGATCTTACAGAGTATCTATTTCGCCTACAAAGTAGTGTAAAAGTAGTGTAATGGCAATGGGGCCATTACAAGGTTCGGCGCGGTAGTCACCACAGGTAAATACCTGAGCTAGCTGAGAAGTATAAAATCCCGCGCATCCCAATACAGCATAGAGTGATCATGGCATGTGATCTCTATTGTTGTCGATTCGGACGCTTTCCCCGTGTAGCGCTTATCGCTGCTCTTATTCAAATAGGAAAGCTGAGAACTCCTTCGGGTCTGATCACGCCTCGTTTGTTTAAATAAAGGCGCCAGAAAGACAAGTGCCCTATTTCACTTGCATAATCTAGCTTGTATAGCAACTCACCAGCAGTTCTATTATACAAATAGGCACATGACGTTCACTTGATTTTGTCTCCAATAGATGGTTGGTTTTGTCAAATGCCCTAGCAAGATGGATCTAAAAAACTGAAAACACTGGGGTGCTTTTTTCACATAATATGGTACAGTTTCTTTCAGTAAGCTCCACACACATCAGTACCATGCTCTGGCTTAAAACCAAACTGATTGTCAGTGGTGGCAACAAATGGTAAAATGCAGGATAAAGCATAATGCTCAAACAGTTAGGGGATTCTTGTTTCAAGAGAAACAGGTCTGTAATTACCAGGATCACCTACTTTACCATTCTTAATTTTCCAAACAGGCTAACAGTTTTCATGCATTGATGATGATTTTGTCCATACATTGAACACACATTGAAAGGGTAGTGAGATTAAAACAAACACCGGAATCAACGTAAGTGATGTGCTCAGACAAACTTTCACCTACACCAGCAGTTCGGTTTTGGGAAAGTTTGTTAATTAGGGCTGCAAACTTATCATTGTTTCACATAAGATATATGCATCCGTTTATCTTTCTCAGGCGGCTGCTAAATGCCCAGTAAGCCATTACAGTGCATCACAAATGCAGAACAGATTCTTGAGGGTCCCAAACTATTTATTTCAAATGTTATATCATAAGCAAACTGAGCTCTTCACCCACAGATTTTGCATGCCGACAAAAATCCTTAGAAGTCATACATGCGTACAAGCCGCGCGTACGCGCATTTATATCCTCCAGGTAATTTCATCGAAGGTGTTTACAGTCACTTACACTTCACTTGATTACCATCGACCTGATTTTAATAAAAAAAGTCGAATGTTTTTTCCAAACCCACGTCAGTTTACCATCAAAATAGCCCCTTGGCTGTGTATCCCCTTCCACGGTATTGTAGATTCCTAAATGTGTCTCATAAATGCGCCAACAGGTCTTCGGGACCGGACAAAAAAAGAAAGATGGACTTTTCGAACCTCTAAACTTCTTGATAATAAAGCGTGATTTGATTGCAGCTAACGCTTCACTGCACCCAAATTTATCAGTATTTTTGGACGGTTTCTTATGACAAACCTATTAATTTATCAACTACAACTAGTAGCATGCTGCACAAAAATTAATGTAGGCGTCAAGCGATGAAACTGTTATGGCTGCAATTTTTCTAATCATTCTCTGTTTCTGAAAATTTCTGTTTTTTGCTTTAAAATTGACCTGCCTTACAAAGATCTCAAATATCCTTACGTGGTTCATAGCGACCTTTTTGAAGCGTACTTTCTGTGCTTTTTTCAAAGCAGTTTTACCTTACCGAACTACGTAGTACTTAGAGAGCCATGCTATGAAATTGAGATCAGAGCAACTTTAAATATTGTTCCATGACAAAAGTGAGTGAAGCTCAGTACTTCCCGTATGGGTGTAGTGCAAACAAAGAGGTGTGGGAACGCCGTTCTCACACCAAATAAAATGGAAGACTGAGCCAAATAGTTAGAATAACGTGCGCATCCGCCTACAAGGATTTCCGCACTGGATCTTTCTGTTTCCACTGTAGACTTTTGACTAGCAGCGCGATTCTGCGTGTCGCTAGCACATCTGCGGGATCGCAGACATATTTTAATGTAATCCAGTACACAAAGGTGGGGTAAGGCGTTCCCACACCAAACAAAGGTGTAGGAACGCCGATCCCACGCGTTCCCACTCCACTACACCTCTGACTTTCCGCTAAACGGATATTTTATATTCAGCTGCACGTCACTATCAATAAACGCATTGTGGATATCTTTCTATTAGAGCATAACAAACTTCTAAGTTTCACCGACTTTTCTCTTGGAACAACTTTCAAATATGCTTTGAACTACTGTTTAGGACATCATTGGCAGTTCTTGTTCATTTGAAAACAACGCATTGCTCTTTATTTCCACGTGCACGCGACAAAAGTCGGAAACGTATAATACTGTAGCAACAAAATTTACTGATTCCCCTACACAGCAGGCAACAACACCTTGCTACCGACCCGGACTATCCAAATACAGGGTGTCCCAAAATAAATGAAACCCATTAATTTGATTGCCATTTATTACTAAAATAAAATATGCTGAAAATGTTAACATTTTCTCTCAGCTGACATAATAACAATTGAGTACTGAAAGTTTGGCGCCTTTAGCTAAATTTTAAGGTTTATTAAAACACATGCTCCAAATGACCACCATTCCGTCTCAGACATTCTTGAAGCCGTCGAGCAAAGTTATCAATCACTCTGGCACATTCTTCTCTTTTTATTGCACAAATGTTCTGCGTAATGGCCAATTTCAATTCAGCAATAGTTTTGGGGTTATTCTGATAAACACTGTCTTTTAACAATCCCCACAGGTAGAAGTCTGGGGGACTCAAGTCAGGCGAATGTGGCGACCATTCTGGATCACGCCGCCTGCTAATCAAACAATCAGAGAGCTCCGGCCAACAGAAACTCTGGACGCTTCCACATTATCTGCAGATCTTGCACTCAATTTCCTTCCACTAGATGGCATCTCTGATTTCTTACTACGTTTGTTTACAGTTCCATAGCTTTGAAAGTTACGATACCACAGGAATATCTGGGATTTTCCAGGATAAGTGTTGAAATTAAAATGCATGCGGAAGCGTGTTTGAACAGTCTTATAAGATTTAGTCTGTATATAAGTCGTGACGCAAAACACTTTTTCTTCTAATTACCAAGCCGTGGGGTTTTAAAAAAATATTTTTTATTTATAACTGCTATCAAATCCGAAAAATATAAAAAAAATAGGGTTAAAATCAACATATTTATCAGCAATTTTATGGGTTTCATTTATTTTGAGACACCCTGTATAAGGCCATTGACCACGGGCCTACCGAAATAATTTTTGACGCAAGAATGATATAAAAACTGAAACATGACACGTGCGTATAGATTTGGGGACAGTATGTAAATTTGGCCTTGCCCTTTTAATCTATTTTTAACAGTTTCTTGGTTTCTAATGTTTTAGTGTGTGCAAAAAAGAAGGTGGGATATGTTCATACCAAACGCTAGTTAACTAAATGGTAACGCCAGTCCAATAAAATATTCCGTGACAGCGCCTATTTTTTATCAAGATTATAAATTGGACAAAAATAAAATACAAAAAATTGACACAATATTTTTCAAAAACCTTCAGGCAAATTACAAACTTGTAAATGATTCTTCAGCATGCTGGTACTGTTTTTCTTCAGAAAAATCTCGAAAAATAAAGTTCTAAAAAATTTCCTATGTCTTAAAATACTTTTATCATCTCTTTTCAAATTTCTCTCTTTTACAAAATTTTCTTAATATTTCTTGGATTTTTTCTCTAAGAACAATTTCTTTTCAATTTTTCTTCGTTTCTTTCCAGAAATTTTCAAACTTTTTACAATGCTATGAAAACTTCTACTTGTTTTTTCAGTTAGGCTTGTTTTCATTTTTTGATTGATTTGAGAACAATGGGTAACATGGTAATCGGTAACTGCCAGCAGAAATATCTAAATCAAGTTCAATGTTCAAAACAAACCGATGACGAAAAAGAATGCCCAGAGGTACCCTCTTAATTGTTGCCAAATTGTTTTGTTTTATGATTTCATGAATCCTCTTTACTGATCGTAGATATTTAGTCAGAATGTTAAACTACCAACCTTCCCTTACCATGGTTTAAAATGAATTGTTAATTTAGGTGATTCTTCATTTTCTTGCATTTTTCCTTTCACGCACTTTAAAATAGTAACTAACATTTTCATGACACTATTTTTTGCTACTGACATCATTGAATAAAATTATGCGGCTTAGAAATCTGCAATGTGTTCAGCTTTTGCTTTGCAGACCAAGCACCGATATCTCAGGCAATTTTGTCACAGAAGGCATTATTTTGAAAGAGTTTTATAAGTTTTTATGCATGCTTCTCTATCTCTTTATTTCTGTGAGCTATCCTTGCCTTCGTTGACGATTTATTGGAAAAAGACGAAACATCCCTTATTGAGAAACAAACACATTTTCTGGTCTACTTCTGAAAGATTGTTTAATCTGATTTTTAATTAGCGTATATCTGATTGCATTCTTTTAAAATTTACATCCGCTTTTCTGGTATTGCTGTTGCGATATAGCGGTGTTTTTTGGCTGCGTGCAGTAATATTTATTGCAAAAGTCCTTCCAAGACCGCGAGGTTTGAACATGTTTACTCAATCCTTCGTCATACACATTTTGTTTAGTGGAATTTAGTTACTTTTCTCTGTAGCAGTAGATCCCTCTCTTTTCGATTGTTTGAGGTTACACATGTAGCAGCAAAACGTTCTAGAACAGGGGTGGGCAATTAATTTGGCTCGGGGGCCACTTTAAGAAGGCCACGTTTAACGGAGGGCCATACTTTGAACCATTCAATAGAAACAGAAGCAAATCTGGGCTCAAGTTAGCCTCAGCACTAACGTTAAGCTGTGTGCACACGGCATGATTCTAGTGCGGTGCGCGTCTGGTGTGCCTGCGACAGGTGCGGCGAGTTCAGTGCGCCTGTGTATGCACACATTTGCGCAAGAAGCGGTGCGTTCATTGAGCATGGCCTGGGCTGAACGGATGATTGAGACACCCGAAAGTCAGCGATAACGTTGGAGTGCTGCAGTGCAAGACTGTGCTTTACTTAAGTTCTGACATCATATGTGACATATTGTTAAGGTGTTACTAATTTTGTACACCATACCGTTGTATAAGGCTACAGAAGACCTGCTGCGGTACACTGCACAAAACCTTGAAATGACTGACTACATGCATTCAAAACAAACGCAAATTGATAAATTTAACTTTGTGCTATGCTTCACAAATTGTTAAAAAAGTAGTACTGTCCATATTTCAGAAGAGCGAAGTGTTGCATTGCACAAATTTGCATGATTTGTTGCTACAATGGATTGCAGATTAAACACAATAACATTGCAGATTTAAGCGTAAAATGCACGGACGCCATTGTAAAGTAGGAACTTTTATTAGAAACCATTAGGCTTACTAGCAAGGTTTCCCAGATTATTGGCAAAGTTCACTGGGAAACATTACGTTTACAAGCAGTAGCATAACATGAAAGTTGTAAATAATTGGTAGCAAACTAGCATTGCTTTGCATAGCAGTACATTATCAGGAGGGTATAAAAGTCAATGTAAACAAATGTGGACTTTTCTTGAAGTTTTCACCAGTGGAAAAAATCTGTTTTCAGCACGGTGACCATCAGTCTTATTTTCTCCTAAGCCTTGCGTGTTAAATTGTGCTTTACTTGCGATTCATCACTGCGAAATCAGAAGTTTTCAACTTTTTTTAAAAGTCAAGTGTGAATTTCTTCTCATACTATTTCTTTGAACAAAGGGCTTTTAAACACATCTTCGTATTTGTGTTAATGCAAATGTGTGCGTGTTTGAAAGAGCACATGAGAGTCGACTTTGTTTTGCGCTCTTTCTGGTCGTTGATTCTGGTCGTAAGAAATAACAAAAGGTCATCAGGCATTGACGGCAAAACCAGCGATTGCCTTTCCAGAAATTGTTTGTATTACCGTTATCTTGAGTTACGTTTCTGCTAGTGACTGTTCTCTGAATTGTCTGAATTTTTGATTGTTTTTTCGCTGATTTCCTCATGGTAACAGCGCTGCTTGTAAAAAAATACGAGATTAAATTACTCAAAAAGTTTTGGTGTATTCTCTCAGTTTTGCGCACCTGAGTTAATTCATTTCCTATTCAACTTGAGGCACACCAAGTCAATAAAGTATTAATGTATGAAAACGACCAGAAGCCGGAGCCATGAAAAAAGAGAGTTCCGGAACCAGAGTCACACTCATGAAAACCAACAGCTCCGGAGGCGGAGCCGGAGCTGTGTGATTTTTACGACGGCTCCCCAGCCCTGAATAATCCACGCTGTAACCAGGCACATAGACGATCCAGAGTAAAAATTTAACAGATAAATTGATGTATCAACAACCTCCAACTATTATATCACAGTAAAATTTTGCAATTGCAAGAAACTAACAACTTTTTTTGCAAGAAACTAACAAGTCATAATATTAGGCTACTGAAGTTAACTCAGTGATCGATTAGGGGTTGAGCATTTTCGCCCCTTTTCTGTTGTTTCGCCCCCCTGTCGCCCCCTTCGGATTTTTCGTCCCCTTGCCATTCAAAATCGCCCCCAAGGGGGCGATTCCGCTCACTTTGAGAAACACTGGACTAGATGAGAAATTGATCTTTCGCAAATACAGTGTGTTTTTAGTTATCCACAAACTATTAGCAATTGTTATGTGGATGTTCTGCATCTTTTTCTTTACTTCAATACGAAGCAGTGTCTACAAGTACATCCCATCACCGCTCTTTTCAGAACCGAGAGCAGTGAGTCTGATGCGTCAATATAGAAATTGGTTCTACTCGAACGCAGACCATACCAGACGCACCAGTAAAGGACGCAGGCCCGTAACCAGCTTGGGACACCAGGGGAAGCGAAGAGTTTTTTGAAAGTGACCCAAATTTTTTAAACTATGTCAAATGCTTTTAAACAATGTCCAAAATATTTTTCCAGGGGGGCGAAGATTTTTCTAGGGTGGGCTTCCCCCCTGGCTACGAGCCTGAAAGGACGTGGCGTCTCAAAATCAGACACATGCGCCCAAAAAACGCACAGAAGGCATGCCGTGTGAATATAGGTTAATTGTGATGAGTGGGAGGATTTTTCAGATTTGAAGCTTTTCCTGAATACTTCTGCGGGCCACTGAAAACGCTGTAGCGGTTCACATGTGGCCCGCGGGCCGCTATTTGCCCACCCCTGTTCTAGAAGATACCCTTTTCATGTTTGCAGTGTGTTGTAGCATAGAGGGAAGACGTCAAGAAAAGGAGTGCTTTTGCTGAAAGGTCAAGACTTAAGATTGTCCTCCGTGGAAAATACACTTTCTTCCTTAGATCCAATGCCGCCCATAGAACGAATGTAATGTATTACATATTGTTAGAACACATTTTTAAGGTATATATCACAAATTGCAGTTAACTGATTTCACTGACCACAGAAATAAACAAATGGGAACCGTTTCAAATTTGTTGTGGTGAGTGATAGAAGGTTTATTATTCATTCTTCTTTTAAAACATCAAGATCATGTGTTGTTGAAATGATCTTCACTGTTGTCAAAGCGAACGTTAAGACAAAGCTTATCAGAGACTGTTGAGTAAAGTATGGCGCTGATACAAAGAGTAACACTTAATATTTGCTGTTGAACGGAAACAGATAACTTTTCATTAAATGAAACTCGACAACGTGAGCAATTAGAACAACTATTTGATTTCATGCATAAGTTTGCAAATCTTACGTGGTGAAAGACTTGTGTTTTTTAGCTTCGGGTACGCGGTAACTTGCGTAAAGATTGAAAAGACCAAGCATGAACGCTCCGAAAATTATAAAGAAAATGCCGCACCACTTCATTATGTCCGTGACTGTCCTGCAAAAGATGAATATATTGTGGGTGACAAGTTTTTTTTATTTTGCGACCATTGTGAATCAAAAAAAGTATTCAGAAAACAAATTGAATCGGAAAGTCTGTTTTTGATGGATTCACTTAAAATCTCAAGACAGATGGAGGCAGTAAAAAGTTGCAATGCACTGCGATAGTTGTCTTTGGCTTCTTTCAATACAAAACTTTATTTTTATAAAAATAAATTCCCTTGTGTTGTTGTTTCAAATTACGGAATTTCACACTTTGCACGTGTAACGACAAAAAATTGTTATTGAGTACAGAGCTGTTATTTACTAAAAAGCTGTTGAGTATACAAATTACTGTATCTCAAGACAATTGACATTGTAAAAGGATACGCTAATTTTCCGAATACGCCATAGAAAATTGTTAATCGAAGTAACAATTACCTCGCTAAGGATATCTGCAGTGGACCAAATTTTTCGTTGACTTCCAGAATGTAGCAGACCCGTGAAAAACTTAAAACGATTCCGTAGGAAAACAAAGCCTCAGCGATCAACTGTGGATCATTTGAGTGCCAGTGTGATCGATCTGAATATAAACTGAACACAATAACTCCTTTGTTATTTGCCATTCCCAACGATTAGGTACAGTTACTGCTACAAATGGCAATTACACTCAACATTTTAATCTAAAAATGTTCGATAATGCCAATCACGCGGACAAGCATCACATAAATCACAACTTTCCCAGTCACAATTGAAAAGAAATTGTCACAGGAAAATTTAATGTGTGCCAATTCACTTATATCTTTTGTGTGTTTCAGAATTGCATTGTAGAAGCAATAAAACTAGGGGATACCTTGTCTGCTGAAAGCGTAGTACCCAGCCCATGGTGGAACTTCGATCGCGATGTTTTTTCCATAGAGTGAAGTGTTTCCCGACTCCATATCATATATTACTTCGGAAGCATTGCTACCAAAATGCTTTCGCCACCATTCTTGTCCAACACTCGCCTGGAACAATTGGAATCTCAAAGAACTGAAACCATCTATAAACATTCTTACTGCCAATGTTTCCCAGAGATCATACCCTCACCACAACTTCCGCAACCCCACTGTAGCCCTACTAGACTGTTACGTTTAAAAGCAGACTCATTTCAGCAATTTTATAGTTTTTAGCACGTACTCCGCATTCACAAAAGTATTAGACCCCTCATTCAAACACAAAAACTGCTATCAACAACTGCCCACATTTCAACGTCACACATGTCATCCATACACAAACCGAAATCATCCAACTCATCCTCATGCAATCCATGTGTTTCAAGATAATAAAGCTTTTTGATTTTAACAGGTGTTTCAGATACTTTGGCTTTCCTTGTATTCTTGTTTCTCCACCGACATCCCTTCAAAACACAACAGCCAGTGGCGTGTAGAAGGGGAGGCGAACGGGGTGACGGCGCTGGGCATCCAAGGCAGGGGGACATCCAAAGAGTGAAATTGCAAAAATTAAAATTTTGTAACTAGATGATTTTTCCTATTGTATGGTTACTAACACATGCTGCATAGATATAATTTTTCGAAACTAGTTTTTTTGTCAACACAATTTTTTACGTATTCAAATGCCAGTAATTCTCACATTCTTCAATACCAAAGACCTATATTGTAGGTGTGCGGCGCACACCCAATCAAGCTGATAGTGACGTGACCTTTTTCCAGATCGTGCGATCAAGTGAAAGTCACAAAAAAGGCTTGAAAGATAATATGGACGTTTAATTGATTTTCTGATCCAAATTTCAAAACCTTCCTATTTCACCTTGCTTGATTTAGCTGACATTTTAATGCATCAGTAGTTTCTCGTTTCTTTTTATGGTGCGGCGAACTTGGGTGTGCGCTAATACAGCCGCACATCTGTGCTTGCAAATGTGCATCATTTCGAGCTTCGTCGTTAATTGGCAGCAGGGACGCCGGAACAGCAGTAGGGCAGGGGGGAAGAAAAAAGGTTGTTGAGGGCAATGGAAACTTAAATAAAAACAAAAAAAGCGTTACCAATTATGGTTGCTTCTGTTAAACAGCAGTGTTGACCTAAAAATAATAAAAGAAACTATGGAAAATGTGTTTCAATTCCATCTTGATATGCCATGAAATTATCTATGATTCTGTTGTGAAAAAGACACCGCCCTGTTGCTCCCCTTATGAATGGTCAGGGGGGCAATATCCCCGATCTCTGGCCTCCCTGCTTACCGCTATCAGCAGTCACTGTCTCGCTGCATTACCTGCCAAGATGTCTGCGTTCAAAAGTCACAAGCGGCAAAACGCCTACTATCGTAACTTGAAGTGAACATCAGAAGATTTGTTGCCTTGTTATTGTTACGCAACAAAGACCCACAGTAGAACAATCCGCTCGCAAGTTTCGCAACCTGCCTCTGCCGACAAATGAGCGACCTGCAAGTTCACCACTGCATGACACCAGAACAGTGAAGCTCGCTCAAGCGCAGTGTGAGTGCCATACCGGCAAATGAACTGTCATTGCAATAATCAAGTCAATTAAATGGAATTGAGTTGCTGATGTCAGGTTTTCCGTGAAATTTTGATTCTTAGTCTTAGTCCCAATTTCCAAGGGGGGCAAATGCTCGTTCTCCCCCTGCGGCCGCCCATGGTTTTGACATACCACGAGTTCAAAACTACTTGTTTGAGTTCAGTGTACAAAAGCACCCATAATAGTTATTCTTTTCGCATTTACATGTTCACCAACAATGTTGATTTTAAAAATGTTAACAGAAAGTGTAGAAAACCATTCTGAATTTTATGTGTGCGCGAATAGCTGTAATAAATTTAATTCAAGTCGATCTTGGTAAATCATTAAATTACTTATGATACTGTAGTTTAAGAGCACCTGTGCCCCGTTGCTCCCCCTTTCAAAAAGTAGGGGGGAAGTGTCCCATCATGCACCCTGTTACGGGACGGGCGGATTGATCATAACGGCTCACACAAGCGCATATCTGTTCTGTTCCCCTAGTAGTTGTACATGTCACAGCCACATAATAAAAAATAAAAGTTTCCTTGCGTACTGTAAGCGCATTCTCAATTCTTGTGTAGCTTAGCAAGTTTCAAACTGTCAACCTTGGGTGACCACCATCCTAGCCGTATACCAGAGGCGGATCCAGCCATTAAGGTTAGTGGGGGTGATTTCAGTAATTTTAGTAGTCAAGTCTCATTACGTGTTCACTGAAACAATGGACGACAAAATGACCACATATCGCGAGTGCTGTCTTCCGAATTGTACAAATCAATACAAAATCAAATTTCGGTTTTAGCGGGGGCGATTGCCCCAATAGCCCCCGCCTGGATCCGCCCCTGCCGCATACCTTCTCTGCTCGACTGCTATTCAATGAGACATTCGCGCAGCCTGATGTTTTTGCAGTTGTGAACTGCCCTGTCATAGTGTTGAGTGTGTTTTACTCCACTATTTTAATGCGCTGCCTTATGTTTTTGGCAGTGGCGCAGTCAAGAATTTTGCTCGTGAGGGACCAGCCAATTACGACTTCAGTCACTGACGCCTTTCTAACAGTTGAAACATGATACAAAGCACCAGTAAGAATCTTAGAAAGTTTGTTTCGGGAGGGGCATGGCCTCTTCGGTCTAATTCTGGCTGCGCCACTGAGTTTGCAGTTGTTAACAGGGCTGACGTGTCACTGAATGTGTTATACTTCCTTGTTTTAACGCGTTGCCCGATATTTCTGGAGTTATTAACTGCTCTGTTTCAGTCCCGTCGCCACGGGGGGTTGGGGGGTTGGTGGGCTTAGCCTCCCAAACAAAGCTCCAAGCCCCCCAAATTGAAATACGAAACACTACAAACTAGTGGAATTTTTGTCAAATTTAAATGTCAAGTCCCCCTGCACGAACGTTAAGGCCACCCGGACAAACGTAAAGCCCCCTTATTGATTTTCTGGCGACGGTTCTGCTCTGTCGTAGCGTTGAGTGGTCTATTTCGTTCTGGGCTCCAACTTTGAGCGCTGATAATTATGGTCATTACAGTGACACATTGTATAACAACGAGTAAGGAGAGGGCGTGTAGCATAATATGCATATTGTATCAACACACTTCGCCAAATGCTGGCTTGGAAAACGCGAATATGTCGTCATATTGTGACGTCACAAAGAGCGTATATCCAGTAACAATGACCACCGTACGCCACTGTTCAAAACTAGAATTTGGTAGGGGGCATGCAATCAAGCAAATCGCCCCGGGCATCACCAGACCTCTGCACGCCACTGACAACAACTTACCATCTTACCAGTGCTCATGTTATGGTGAATGAAGTTTGTTGACCTGTAACTCAGGGGCGGATCCAGGGGGGGGGGCGATTAGGGTGATCACCGTCCCCTGAAACCTGCGCAAGTAACTTTATTCATCATGACTTTGTACCATTCGAAAAACAGCATTCGCCATATAAGGCTATTTTGCCATCAACTGTTTTGTCATAGCAGTGTTGTGAAGTATGCTTCATCTCTCTGGCAGACCGCAATGAGACTTGACTACCAAATATTACTGAAATCGCCACCACTAACTTTACTGGTTGGATCCGCCCCTGCTGTAACCTGGGTTACGGGATTATTGAGTATCGAAATAACGAGCTATAGAGGTTGAGTCATGTTAAATTATGTGACATTAAGACCAAATTTGTGCATACATGGCGGTCAACGCAATACCTCGGAGAAGAAAGAAAATTCCGAGTACGACTGAGTATTGGTTGCACGCTGGCGTAATATGAAGATGTTACCAAATATAATGTTTTGTAGGATCGCTGGGAAGCAAGAATTAAGATATTTGCTGTTCGTATGTGCTCGACTGTTAGCTGCCCTTGATTGTGAGCCGCACGCAATGGTGTTAAAAAATTGAGGTAAACTGCCCTTGATTCTAAGCCACACTTAAACAGCTTTTGAGATACATTCGCGTCAGAGCCGTGTGAAAGGCTGTTGGGCTCCCCCCAAAACATCCAGATGGGCCCTTTAATATCAGCAAGCATTTAGTCAGATGCGTGCTTTTTCGAGCCAGTTGCTAATGAGCCCCTTGAGCAGCTCTATTTCAAAACCTAACCAATCTAAACCAATGATGTACTACTTAGGAGAAAATAACTTTAATGAACTGCCAATGCAAAATAAGTGAAAACTAACTCTATCACTTGTTAGTTGTTATCATCAATAAAACGAAACAAATATCTCTTCTTGTGATGTGATAGGAAATTATTTATGATGTAATTTACCTGTTTGATGTAGTTGGCGTACTGTACTTGCATCAACTATAGTATAAGACAGGGGTGTGCAACCTGCGGCCCGCGGGCCAAATGCAATACAACAAAGTGGATTTTTATGCCGGTCACTAGTACTAGACAGCCTGTGCGAAACGAAGGCGCGGACCGCGGTCTAATCTGTTTAACTGCGTTTGACCTTTCAGTAATAAAGGTTGCACACCCCTGGTATACGACAATATGTGAAACCGGCAGTCTCATGATGGAAAACTTACCGGTCGTAACTAACGCATCTTTTTAACCGTCGTGCGTTTTGCTTACCCAAATGATTTTAGAAAAAACAAAAAAGAATCAAGTTACACTTCAAGCTCATGATAAAGGTTAGAAGTGGGTGTGTGCGAAGGCAAAGTGATGCAAAAGAGTTGACTGCTAAACCTTCAGCGTGGCTTTTTGCAAACAAAGTTTTCAAAAGATTGGATAGTGGTGATGTTAAAATTTTGAACAGAGCATAGGTGAGAAAACGTTGCGCAGATAAATCTTTCTACAAAACTTAACATCGCGTGTGCTTGATGTTACCGACAACTAGCAAAACAGGCCTGAACGCTCACTGTGACCGTTGCAGAACGTAGCACACGTGCCCAACTTTGAACAACCGAAATGTTTTACAAACACCCGTCCACAGCGCCTAGTTCACGACAAAATGCAGTAGCTCGAAACAACTGTTGATGCTGCTTTTGAGAATTTGAAAGAGAAATTCCAGTACGTTTCTGATCAACTCGAACTGAATAGCAAGCAACATCAGGCCGTGAAAGGACGATTCGTCTCTCACCTGCAAGCGCACGTTATCGGTTTCAACTCGTCTTGTTACGATATTCACTGGAGAAAGCGCACCTGCTGGGATACTTGTTTTTGTTTGGTTTTGTTAAAACGGGGTAAGAGGGGGTATGGTACGCAGAAGAGCAGAATGAGTTAGCAAGTTGTCATCTGTGGATATGTTTTGCTGTGATAGTAGGATTTTCACGGTCATCAAATGATGTTCAAGTGAAGCGGACGTGAATATTTGCTTATCGGATTAAAACCCGGTTTGCATTTCCACCACGCGGTCAGTTACAGGTTGAAGCAATGGTGTGGCTAGTTTGGATCAAAGTATCGCTCATGTAGCATTTGAACTTTGAAATGTTTTGTAACTTCGTATAAAAGCAACGCCACGAAACTTTCGTGGTTCGTTTATTTTGAACAATTGAAAACTTTCCAATAACCTTGCATTTCCACCACGCCATCAGTTACAGGTTGGAGCAATGGTGTGGCGAGTTTGGATCAAAATAACGCGCAAGTAGCATTTGAACTTTGAAATGTTTCATACTTTCCTATAAAAGCAACGCCACGAAACTTTCATGGTTCGTTTATTTTGAACAATTGAAAACTTTCCAATAACCTCTAATGCCAGGGGTCGGTTGTTGTTACTGACAACTCGCAAAACAGAAGTGAACGCTTGCTGCAACAGTTGTGGGTGGTTTGTGTTTTCGCAAAATGATGCATAGCGCGATGGCGATATGTTTCATAAGTTTTTTTTATCGATCCTAGACCTGTGACATTGCATACAGTTTTTGAAAAGATGCTTCAACACAGCGAGCAGGTGTCGGAGAGGTGCGGTTAGTTATCGACGTGCGCTGTAGTCAACGCCATCTGACGCTGAAACATACCCAGTTTTTGAAAAAAAAAGTTTAAGATACGACAGTTTAAAATGTTTAAGCGACGGTTGCAACCTCGGTCAGTAACGCGAACGAGAAATAGTGACTGGCGAAATTAAGCTACTGATAAGATGATGCGTCTCTAGCATTTGATTTTTAAACGCTTGCTACATAAGAATAAATAAACCGTAAGAAAACGAAATGTTGACGATGATATGAAACAAACAGGCGAGTTTTGTGAATACTTTGTTCTGCGGAATCATACGATCGTACAAGTTTTGTTCAGAACAGTGAGAGTTGAATGATTACTTACTGTCGGGTGATTCGTGCTTTAGATTAAAGCAGTCGTAATGAGTAATAAATCGTAGGAAAACGAAATGTTAACGATGACATGAAACAAACAGGCAAGTTTTGTGAATACTGTGTGCCACAGTATCACACGGTCGTTATAAGTTTTGTTCAGAACAGGGGAAGTCGGGTGATTACTTCTTACTGTAAAGTAATTCACGCTTTGGGTCAAACCAATCGTAATGGGAAATTTCTTGTTTGATTTTATTAAAACAGGGAAACGTTCAGGGTTGAATGCTGTGTAAACGAACAGAATGCGTTAGCGGGTTGTCGTCTGTGAATATGTTTTGCTTTGATACTAGCATCCACACGGTCATCAAATGATGTTGAAGTGAAGCAAGTGTGAATATTTGCTTATCGGATTAAAACCCGAGGTAGTGGGCATGCCTTTTCACAACGCAATCGATTAGAGATTGAAGCAGTGGTACGGTTCGTTTGTGCAACATCATCATAGGCTATGCGATGGTTGAAATAGTTAGTTAATGAGTGAAGTAACACTGCACAAAGGAACAACAAAACTTACAGAAAGCAAAAACATTCGGAAGAAAAGGAAATTTAAACTGCTATCTGTACCCATCTACAAAGCGATTGCACAAAACTCCACAGCGCATTCATTATGACATAAATTTCCCCGAGAATTTCAACGCACAAGGGCGATGCCAGCGAAGTTAAGTGGCGAAGGTCAAGACTTCATTAACAAATAACAATCGGCCTTGTTCTGACGTAACCACAACTTTACAAAAACTGCTATAGTGTCCGAACGTCCGCAATTCTTTTTCGAAAATAACGAATCATGATATTACATGCTTAATATGGGCGGCGGAAGGATTATTTCCAGGGGGGGACCAATAGGGGATTTTCCCAAAATTTTTTCCAGGGGTTGGCCAAAAGTGGTGAAATTTGTTTTTTACCGCTCGAAATTGAAAAAACAACCTTTTTTCGCTAATGATTTCAAAATCCAGGGGGGGCAAGGCTGCCTTGCCACGGCACTGATTCGCGTACTAGTACGTTTCGCGTACTTGGCAACTCTGATCCTGGTAATGATGCTTACATCACTACAACTGCTTTCTGTTCATTATAATCCCTCCAGTGACGGATGTGCACGTGATGCTGAACAGAATAGAATGCGAAAAGAGAGTTTGGTCAACAAACGTAGCCAAGAAAAGACTGAGCGTCATCTATACCTTTCGATAAAGTAAAAAATAAAAAATGTAAGCCGTCCTTGATTATAAGTGAAATGATGAAAAAAAATTTATAAGCCGCGGTTTACAATCGAATAATTACGGTATATTCGGTTATTGTCTTGATTGAATACATTTACTCTGATTGCTCAAGAAAAAAATCGCTCAATCCGGTGATACTTTCTGTGTATGACCTGGTACAACTCGAGAAGATTTGTGCAACAGAGCGTCTTACTGATATGTCATTCTTTTCAATGTCATTTGCGAGAATAGAAAAAGTGGGGGTTTTGCTTTACAAGAAATTTTAGCAAGTGAAGTAGAGTTTTCGAGGGATCGTCCTGTCATGTTGTGCCTTTATAACTCTGCAAGGATTCCGAATGCACTTATCAATATCCAAGTTTCTAAGTACTACAGAGGTAAAACGAGAACGGTCTAATCTGCTCGCAAAGCATTTTACTACATGAGATCGATTTCGTGTCAAGTACGCATTTTAACTCCTGTATTTGTAAGTAGAAACCTACAGGTGAAATGATGAAAAACTAGAGGAAAACTTCTGCAGTTTCAAACACATGTTAAGGAATTAAAAAATGTGGATTTTTGATTATAGCATACACCACGCGTTTCTTCAAAACGCAACAGTCTTACCACTCGGTAATGACAGTGCAGTAGTCATGGTGGATGCTATGATAAAAAATCTGCTGAGAAAGGATTTCTTTCGATAGACAGTGTTCTCGTTTTACCTCTGTGGTACTTCGAAATTTGGAAGGACTTCTAGCTTTACTTTTATGAATAAAAATGTAAAACTTTGAACATTAGTGATGCTCAAGAAAAAATAGTGTTCGGTGACAGCATCAGGTTTAATCTGTAGTCAACTACAACAAACAACTGACTAATAGCCGTTTGAATTGACACATACAGATATCAGATGTTTGAAATGAACCTTAATTTTTCATGCGGTTGTTCTGTGCCATAAAAACAGACGCTGAGAAAATTCAGACTAAATCTGGATTTGTTTTGCTGAACTTGTTGCTTTGCACAAGCTCAGTTGTGCAACACTTCACAGTAATTTTTTTGCAAAATTTGTAAATTGTTTCAGTGACGATGTATCTTTCTGATAAATTTTCATGATGATTTACCCTTACATTATTTTATTTGAATGAGTTTTTAAAACTACGGTTGCTTTTATAACACAAAATCCATTTTTTGTTCAAAAGATTTGCCGTCTGATTTGACCTCTTCGCTTGAACAAGAGACGTTTGCTGAAATAAACAAATCGCGGTAAGAATTATTTCGATTATTGAAACCCGTTCCAAGAACATGTAAATACGCCATAAAGTCTGTCTATTAACGAATATTCTCAAGCTGCACAATTTTATATATTTTGCATTCTGAAATCGCTTGCAAATTAAAATTTTTGCTTCGTTCAGACTGTTGCTAGTTGATAACAAAAGAATAATGCCCTGCTGGGCTTGGAACATATCACAAACTTACATAGTGATAACTAACTGTCCTGCTCGTGAAAGAGGTGATTAGTATGAGCAGCATGCAAAAGTCCACTATATTCCACAATTTGCAGAAGTAATTCTTTACTCCTTCGTGCCACAATTCTTTGAGTTCATTCCATAAGAGCCCTGGAACAGAAAACTCTTGACGAGTTCGAAAATTCGTTACAAACAGAAGCACATTCACAGTACATGCACTAACTGTTCACCGTATTTACTCAATTGTTAGCCGCCCTTGATTATAAGCCGCATGAAATGGTGTTAAAAAATTGAGATACATGAGATACTCAATTACATGAGATGAGATACATTCGCGTAATAGTACGTTTCGCGTTTAATTGGCAACCCTGGTAATGATGCTACGCCACTGCAACTGCCTTCTGTTCATTATAATCCCTCCTGTAATGGATGTGCACGTGATGCTGAAAAGAATAGAATGTGAAAAGAGAGTTTATTCGAAAAAAACGTAGCCAAGAAAATACTGAACGTCATCCATACCTTTCGATAAAGTAAAGAAATAAAAAATGTAAGCCGCCATTGGTTGTGAGTCGCCTTCGTTTATAAACCGCTTGAAATGATGAAAAATAAAACTTTATAAGCCGCGGCTTACAAGCGAATAAATACTGTGCAGCAACAGCCCTAAGCAGCACTGAACAGACCCACAGCAATCAGGAAAAGCGTCGCAGGCAACACCATTTTAGAAATTTCGTACAAATATTGGCTTACAATCTGCACACCGCAATAACTGGTTAACCATTCACTGCTCGAAAGAGCAAATATATTGGCCCAGATCATTAAAAATTCTGGTAACTGAAGAAGTTCTACGAATTCTACTTCGCCCGTGTGGTCATCTGCGCAAACTTGGCGAAATGCAATAAGTTCTAAGCGATTGTGTGGGCAAATGCTGAAGTGTAGTGACTGTTGAATGCGTTCATTAGACGTTTCTGATGCCGTTATCAAACTTATGCCATTGGTGAATCTACGAAAAAGTTCCGCCTTAGCATAACAGAAATCGGCTGTAGGATATAATTCACAGCAGAGTTTGCCAATATCCAGGGGCCTTTAGAGAAATTTTACCATGGGGTACGAAGACCAATGCCCATTGGTGTAGGAGCAGGCAAACTTTTGGGAGTGCGAAGGATTTTTGCCCAAATTTCCCCAAACTTGCCCGAAAAAACTCCAAAGAAAATGACCTCCAAAAAAAGAAAAAAACAGCTGCATTTCATTTCATGTTGGGCGCATTTTTTCAAATCAAAGCACTTGAAGCACAATTTTGCCCGGATTCTCCCAAACTTGCCTGAGAAATACTTCAAAATTGTGACCTCGGAAAAAAAGCTCCTCATGTCAATTCGGGCACCATTTCTAGTCAATTCGGGCGCCATTATTTTCAAATCAAAGCATGTTGGGCACCATATTTGATCAGATTTTAAGGGAATTTTAGAAGATTCTCAGATATTTTGCCCGGATTTCACAGGATTTTGCCCAGATTTTATGGGATTTTTCCCGGATTTTCAACAAATCAAAATTTTTGGGGGTGCGGTTGCACCCTCTGCATCCCCGCCTCCTGCACCAGTGCCAATGCAGGTCTCGCATATTCGTCGAAACTTGCATTGCTTGTTTGTGTAATCAGAATATAAATCAAACAGCTACCATGCTAAGATTTAGAAATATAATAGTTGTTATACTGGCAACTGGCTAACTCTAGCACTTTTAGCGTGCATACTTTTATTTCATCCGTTTCGTTTTGAACTGTGTCGATAAGCATGAGTGCAATGTTAAATTTATCGGATTTTAAAGCATAATATCGAAAAAGGTAAAAATGTATGTTACACAAACACCTGACGTGAATATAAAAGAACAACGTCAATTCAGTTCAGTTTCGTTTATACTTCGCTTTGTACTCTTTTCGGAGTGTCGCAAGTGGTCTGCGGGCGACCACCTCCACTTGCTTGCGCCGTGAGCCACGCGGTTGTTTTTGCAGAATATGCTCTTCTACATGGTGACGAGTCAATGGCAGCACCACATAGTTCCTTGTACTCACCCAACAATGTGAAGCACGAGACTGGACAGGTCGCAAGTCTACCATTTTTCAAGTCATTGCTATGACCGGACAGGGAATCGAACCTATAGCCCACCAGCTTTGGTGGCGTATGCTCAACCGACTGTATCACATTCAGCCGGTTAAAAAATCAAGCTATGATTCGGAATCAGCGCCCCGAATTTACAAAGTACACCGGTTCTAAAATTTTGTCACGGTTGAAAATTTGTCCCACATTCAGTAGTTCATTGGTTACAAATGGTGTATTGTTACGTGTCCCGCAAACCTGATTTAAAAAATGATTTGAAGATCTTAATGACAAAGTGATTGGGTTCCAGTTTTTTTTTGCTATTTCTTAAGCTTCCATACTTCAAATCAACATGCAACACTTCTCCAATTATCATGCAACACTTCTCCAATTATCATAGCCTACAATGTAACAAGATGACGAAGCATTCATGTTTTACTCTTTATCGTCATGTCTCCGTTCAATATATAGACTTTACCATTGCATTGCAATACGTTACCTTAATTATGGATGAGTGCTGGTGTAATTTTTTAAATTGACGATTATCTTTCAGCAGAAACTCGTTACAAAGAGGTTGTTGTTTGAAAATTACTTGGTGAGATTAATCAAATTGAAAAAATTTGACATTTGATGATATTGTAAACTTGTTTGTTGTAAAGTCGAAGTAACAAGAACATGCTGAGTAGTAACAGTATTTCTATCTACAAAACTTAGTGTTTGGAGCAAGCAGCTAACGCATGCCTGAAACCTTAATCACGATATGTTTTCATGCTGCTCACCAGCTATGAACAATAGAGTAACCTTCTCGAACCAGTTAAGAGCAGTGAGCCTTCCATGTGGATGAGTTTGATTCAAGAATGGTCCCAAAAAACTGTTCACTGAATAACCTTGCACTCTGAAAAGAAGCACGCCTGGGCTTCACGATTTTGATGTACGAGCCACAAAATATTGCACATTGACAAATTTCTTACCTTTCCAAACAGTTGAGTAACAAAAGCAAAACAAACTGTGCATAAGCTATTCCCTGAGTGGCGAATTTGCACGCTGGCGACTGTAACATCCGACCGACCTAGCAGCAGTAAGTTCAGTTAAAATCAAATCCTGCGATCTACAGAATTAAAACGAAACATCAAATTATATTTGTTTGAGTCGTCGAGTAAATGTTGTATAACCAAACCATTCTAATCAGGCTCAAATACCGTATTTATTCGATTGTTAGCCGCTCTTCATTGAAAGCCGCACGAAATGATGTTAAAAAGTTAATGTAAACCGCCCTTAATTGTAAGCCGCACTTGAACAAAGGTTACCTAAGCCTCTGAGATACATTCGCTTACTTCACGTTTCGCGTTTAATTGGTAACCCTGGTAATGATGCTTACACCATTGCAACTGCCTTCTGTTCAACATAATCACTCCTGTGATGGACGTGCACGTGATGCTGAGGAGAAAACAGTATAATGCAAAAAGAGAGTTTGGTCGACAAAACTTATCCGAGGAAAGGCTGAGCATTATCTATAACTTACGGTAAGACAAAGAAATAAAAAAATGTAAGTCGCCCTTGATTATAAGCCGCACGAAATGACGAAAAACAAACTTAAAACCCGCGGCTTGCAATCGAATAAAGGCGGTAATAATCACCGCCAAGCTACCCGCATATCCTACACATTGGTAACCACATGTAGTCACTGCTGGTCCGTAACAAGATCGTACGGGCAATCACCAGAATTGGTGTCAATCCACGGACGTGTTTAGTACAATAAACAGTCCAGTCAAGAAAGCATTGTGGCTTGGTCCAAGTCAACTAGTGAAAACCAAGGTTCAAGTCCTAAAAACAACTTGCACGAATCTTAGCTGAATCATTGACAACGTTCGTTACATCTTGATTTATATTTGTTTTACTTAACTCAGAGCACATGTTTGTCAAGCAAAAAGACTATTTTGTCTGATGAAGTGAGTTTCCTTTGATTTGCAATGTGCAGTCCGTTTACACACAGATATTTTGAGAAATTGAAAATAAACTATAAAGCCCGGATAAGAGGAACATTAATCAAACGTTTCGCTAAAGTGTCGAAATGACGAAATCAAACACTTGGAGCCTTACACGAAGCGTTTAACAGAGAAAAAATGCTTCGCATTGTATTGGGCTGTTTCTGCAAAATCGGATAAATTTGAAAGCTCTCAAGGCGCATGGTTTCTATCGAGATACTAAAAGCAAAACTCCCACATTTCGAAAGTTTTCAAAAAAATTCCGATTTGCCTGTAATCTTTACAATGGCTCATTTAATTTCGGTTCCGCTGAGCAGCACCAAACCCTTACCTTGCTGCTAGGTGCAATCAGATAGACAATTGCAAGAAACGGCATCAACAGACTGACAAGTATAGCTATGCACAGCTTGTACGTGATTGAAAGTTGACAGATTCTTCCCAAATCTTTATTCCAAATACCTACAAGCTTTTCTTGGCAACTGGAATGGGCAACAAACTAAAAGCAATAAAAATGGTGTTTATAACATTAGCAGATACTAACTTAGTTTTTGGAGCAAAACATCAATTGCACAGTGCATACATTCGGTATGTTTATCACGTAACAGCATTACTAAATATTTTATTTTGATAAATTTATTTCACAGAATTCACTCAAAATGTTTAATTCTTCATGTTTCGAGGGACAAGCAAAAAATGCTCGGCAAAAGACAGAATCTAGAAAGGAGAACGCTATTGATAGCTGATGAGTTTCTTCAAGGTCTGATTAAGGTTGCCAGACGTCCTTGAACGCCAAGGACTGTCCTTGAATTTGCTATCAAAACTCTTTATGTCCTTGATTCTTGAAAAACATTTTGTTGTCCTTGAATATTTTCCGGCGTCTTTCAAATTCTTGAATAGTTTTAAATTGTTCATTTTGAACTATTGATTACACTGAACATTCAAGAATCAAGAACAAACAATATAAAAGAACAGAACAATCCGTAGATTTGTTTCATCTTCAGTTGTGTAGTAAAAAGCAAACTATTCAAGAATGGTTGTGTGGTCTGAATACGTCTTGTTTAATTTTCAATTTCGTACATGTTTAGCTTAGCCTGACTTACCCAAACGTCAAAGTTTACTGAAAGGGTGAAAATAGTCATGGGCGTCCGCAGTAATTTTTCCAGGGGGGTGTGCAGCGTCAACATTTTGCGTATCTTTTTCAGGTTGCTGACGTTACAATGCAAACGGATGTTCACAAAACGCTTTACTGTTTCTACACCACAAGAAAATGCCCCATGAAAGCACGCGCTCCATTCGCATCTAATTTGAAATCTTTTTCAAGTGGAGCTGTATACGAATTTGCCACAAAGGTGTACTTTCTGTCACCCGCTACAGATTTTGCTGAATTGGCGCATATTCAAACAACTGTACCCGAAATGGACCTGAACTATCAATAAATACGTTTGCGGTTCCCTCATTACGCTGTGCTGGTTGAATAGAACTCACTTCTGAAATCTTTTGTCCTAATTGTTTTCTACACTTCGCCTATCAGAAATGCTTTTTCTTTTGATAAACTTCCTAATATCCATTTTTGAGAGTACTTTCTATGAAAAAGTCATAATATAAGAACAATCAACGACCAGATCAACATTAGCGACGAATAAGCATGAAAGTTAGACCCTATCGCAAAACTGTTTCAAACAATGAGAAATGGATCTGTATCTTGAAACGACTATCGGATAATTTACTAAAATTAGAACACCATGCAGGCGCAAAAATTGAGTAGATGAATTATGAAAACTCGCCACAGCCAATACAGCTTTGCACTTAGTACTCGCTCAAAAGTTAAAACTAAGCCTTAACGATTAAGACTTATTCTCACAAGCCTTTCATAGGGGTATTTCTAACAAATCACATAGTTTTATACTGTATGAAAAGAAGCCTGCATTAGCGTAGCTTGATTAAACTATTCACTCAGGCGCATTAGTATTCTCAGGCACAAGCTGTTCACTCAGGCACAGTCACAATCTCACACTATAATGGATTTTTCAAACTTGTGGAAGAACTGCTACAGATTCATTCATGCTTCTCTTCACACAGTACGAAGCAACGTGTCTTAGGGGGCCATGCCCCCGATTTTTAGAATGGGTAGTCATTCTGCGCTTTGAGAGGCGGTATCCCAAAGAAAATA
>Ga0210059_1001861_pt1 | contig 32358 bp, 20 predicted proteins | sample Ectturendosymbi2_FD_188042 | JGI IMG/M metagenome (GOLD analysis project Ga0210059, IMG submission 188042) | Ecteinascidia turbinata endosymbiont from Florida, USA - Sample 2 (SPAdes) (version 2) | ecosystem: Host-associated > Tunicates > Ascidians > Unclassified | place: Key West, Florida... | reverse complement strand
CCTGGTTATGGGCCTGGTGGGAACGCCGTTCCCACACCAAACAAAGGAAGACTGATTCATCTACAAGAAGTTCCACGCTGGGTCTTCCTGTTTCACTTTAGTGCTACGGTGCTATGCACGAGATAGCTTGTCAATTATTCATTTATGCTGTTCCAAACGCTGCACGTAGAAATTGAAATGAAAAATCTAAATCTTCAAGTAACGTTACTAGTGCGAAAAAGTGTGGGAAAGCCGTTCCCACCCCACTACACCCCTGCTGACAGGTCTGATGCTAACCAGCAGTCATCTTTAGCATATTCCTGCAGCTAATCTATCGTGCTTCATTTTAAGCCTACCTGACATGTAGGCTACGTTTTACGGTTAGGTTTGCTGTTTTGGAATTTACGCTGTCATTGAGCGCTCTAACCTAGCCTGCAGTTAACTGCATTGTAAGTTCGTTGTAGCGTAATTTTAATGCCTTCGCTACTACAGTAATAACATGATGAACTCATTCATAAAAGCTTGTAGGAAAAAATAATACGATCTGCAGCTTATTCAAATTTTGTCCACAGTCTGCTCCGTCCCGTCGCCACGAGGGGCCGTTGGTGGGCTTAGCCCCTCCCAAACAAAGCTCCAAGCCCCACAAATTGAAACATGAAACACTATAAATCAGTGGAGTTTGTCAATTTCTAGAATGTCAAGCCACCCCGTAAAAACGCAAAACCCCCTATTGAAACTTTCTAGCGACGATTCTGAGTTTGCTGCTTATCCATCTTTTGTACAGAAGAAGCCCAATCTGACCCAAATGAAACTAGAGTTTAATCTTAGGCACAAAATGACTAGATATTCTAAAAATTTGGAGGTTCCCGGGTATATATAACCAGGTTTTTAAGGTGTTTTAGGGACCAGATTTGGGTCCCTAGAATTCAAAATCGGGTCCTTAGAATCAGAGAAAATCGGGTCCCTACATCTCCATACCGGCTACCTAACATTTTCCTTAAAAAAGCCCTGATATAACGTATATGTAATGTAACAAATACTTCATGTAAACACTTACCTATTTATATAACATTGCGACCATACTTTTTTTTATGGGCTTAAGCCCACTTAGCCCCCACCTGGATCCGCCTATGATGAATGTTAAATTTTGAATGTTAAATTAACAGTCAAATATTGCAATGAATGCAATGGTTGGAGTGAAAAGAAAACTGTTGAATGTATCATGTACTTGTTTCAATTCGTACATTTTAGTGAAAATAAAAGATAATATTAAACGTTTTCTTAGAAAAGATCTTACTAGCTTTTTTTGTTACTTCATACATTTGGTTTGCTGCTAGCCTACTTGTAAAGTGCGATTGTCAGTATATTTAAAAATAGACTTGAACTTGTTAAAAATATGTTGCAAATAATGCATTACCTTAATTTTAAATGCAAGTAGCGGTAGCTTGCTTTTCAAGTTTGGTTTTGAACATTTTGTATGTCTGGGGTTTTTTATTATTTTCTGGGGTTTTTTCAAGGTAAATTCTGGGGTTTTTCTTCATAACAGAGTGGCAACACTGATTATTCTTCTACTCGCTTAGGACTGTGTGACACAGTTGTGAATAAGTTTATGTCTGAAAGCTGTCGTGTACTTTTGCTTGAGATTGGGCAGTGACCTTGAGATTAGAATAAAGAGAAAGTTGTGCAGTGACACTACAACGTTCTTTTTTGTTTTGCAAAGTCAATATAACAAAGCTGTCTGCAATTCACATATGACAAAGCTGTCTGCAATTCACAGCTGTACGTTGAAACATGGGTATTGATTTTTAGCATCTGGGCTGTGGTGATAACTTTGTTTTCTGGCCATCCCAGCGGGTACTGCGGCTTCGTCTACGCAGCGCACTTTTCACCTCTTTGGAGTGAAGTATGCGATTAAGTGATACAAATCTACAGATTGAAACAGGTTTAAGCTTTCAAGCCAGTGGTTCCCATAGTATGGGTCGCGACCCAAACAAGGGTTGCGATTTCTCAAAGGGTCTGAAAATAGGTTGCGCCGAGGCGATCAAAACCTAAACCTGAGTTGTATTTTTCAAACTTGTCTGTTGGTCTGTGTCTGTTTGTAGTGTAGCATAGGTACTTGGGAGAAGAATACAATGCTGACATTGAAAACGAACTTAGCAACCTACTGTCAAAAATCCTCCATACAATCGATTTTTGTCATGTTAACATACGGTGTTTGAGGCTTGGGTCGCAAAATGTCCACCTAACTCAGATTTCAGTCACGTTCGAAACAGTTTTGGAACCGCTGGTTACTTGAGCAATATGCCATAATTGTCAGGAGTCGTCTGATAAACATCCCACATCCGGATTCATTATCATTTCTCAACTTTCTCTGAGTATTGCGAACGCTCTACATGGCAGTTTGGCACTAACGTTATTAATAAAAAATTTTGATGTGTATCCCATCTCTTCACTTAGTGATCTTTGAGATATTGATTATGCATTACAGATTGCAGTTTTGACAACGAAATACGGATATGTGCAACATGTCATATGTGTTTAAGGGGAGGCGAGCGAGGCACTTTGCCAACATATGTGTTTAAGGGGAGGCGAGCGAGGCACTTGCCTCGGGGCCCCTCCTTTTTGCCCCCCCCCCTTCAAGTGTTACGCGCATACATTTTTCTTACTTTGTGAAAAACGCATTATCCACTCATATGATGTGCTACAAAGCAGGTCATAAGCAAGTACTCTGCTTCCAAAGGGGTCACCTTCAGAAACTGCAATGTGCAGGTATTTTGCTTTCAAAAGAGCTCCCAAACGCCACTGAAGAAACTATAGTATGTACAGTAAGTACTCTGCTTTCAAAGGGGCCCCTGACAGCAACTGTAATGTGTAAATATCTTCATTTCAAAGCGGCCACAGCAGTAACCGTTATGTAAAATTCTTTGCTTTCAAAGAGGCCCCGAACAGCAGTTGTAATGTTTAAGTCCCATACTTTCAAAGGGGCCCCCAACAGCAATTGTAATGTGTAAGTACTATGGTTTCAAAGGGGCCCCCAACAGCAACTGTAATGTAAAATTCCTTGCTTTCAAAGAGGCTGCCAACAGCAATTGTAATGTGTAAGCAGCTTGCTTTCAAAGGACCCCCAACAGCAATTGTAGTGTGTAAGTACTACTATGCTTTCAAAGGGACCCCCAACAGCAAGTGTAATTTATAAGTACCTTGCTTTGAAAGGGGCACCAACAGCAACTGTAATATGCAAGTACTATTCTTTGAAAGGGGCCCAACAGCAACTTTGTTGTGTAAGTACTATACTCTCAAAGGGGTGTCACTACCATCTCCAAGTGTAAATAAAGAAAAGCTTCAAACCAACTTCTTAACCTAAAAAATGTGGGTTAAAATTTCTTCCAAAAAGTTCTGAAAAGACCCTGTCAAATAAGAGCAAACATTTATACCAAATAATAATTTTTACACCAAATGATGATTGTTAGAGATTGGAGTGTTTGGTGTATTGATAATTTTATTAAATTGCCACATTTGAACAGAAAGTATCCAAGTGGAGCAGCAGAAAGAAGAATGAATTTTAAAGCAAATTTAGTGTTTTAAATCTTCTTGGTTGTTGTTTATGGTTTCATGCATTCCCATAAAGATATGAATGTGAACAAATTCAGTTTAGCAACTACCAAGCATTTTATCGAAGGGGAAAGTGTGAAACTTTCAAAGGGGTAAGCTTTGTAGTTTATTGATGGTGAATGCAGAGAAATGGGGCGTGAAAATAAAAAGAGGAGGCGATGCCAACTTGCTATTGCCCAGCTTTTGTGTGTTGTCAGCCTTGTCTTCCCACCTTTCAGTGTTTGCAAAGTTGTGTATCATGAACACCCTTTGCATTTTCTTCTTCTGCTATGTCAATCATGCCGTAGTCTCAGGAACGCATCCTTCGGTCGCCATATCTTAAAAGGCTTGATTAAAAGTGCTTATCACGGTTGGCTGAGTATGATGACGTCATCAGAGGGCCCCTTTTTTAGTCTTGCCTCGCCCCCCCCCCCAACCGTAAACTCACCACTGGCAACATAACTATACGAAGTAGGAGTAAATAAGAAATCTGGTGCTCAAAGACGTCAAGAGAAAGTACAACAGCAACTTCAAATTTCTGTTGAAAGTCCAGAAAGCCGACGGAATTTTTTGCTGCTTTCATTACTCCTACTAACAACAGTTTAGCTGAAACGGGTCAGTCTGTAATGCTTTACTGGTAACTATCCAACTTCAAAGACAGTTTTCTTGGGTTTGTTGCTGCAAATTTATTGAATATTTCGTCACAAAACAGATGTAATTTGCAAGGCCACATGTATTAACCTAGGAAATATCTAACGCCATAGACCAGGTCTGCATAACCTTTTCGCTGTTGCCGGCCGCATTGTTTACTTTTGTGAATTACGGCCGCCAGTGAGTTAGATATTTTAATTTTGTTGCATTACTTCTGTTCTGCTTCCACACACGGAACCCAGCCTGCTTCCACACGCATGTTTGGCTGTCTTTCCACTAAGTATCCTCATACAGTAGAGAAACACTTTTTTCTAGTGCACGGCCGCAATAACTTACATTTTAATGACAAATGCACGGCCGCAAAATTTTTATCGAGGCCGCATGTGGCCGTACGGTCGCAGGTTGTGCACCTCTGCGATAGACGCTCCTTGAGAAGCTCTAGGTCAGCAATTTTGATACCTGAATTTCGACAATTGTGTCCACGGAGATGTTCAATTTACAAGTCAACTCAAAGAAAAAACACATGTAGCAGTAACCGAAAAGTTCACATTTATGACTAGTATACTCAACGCTATAGCACAGTTTCAATTAATATCTTGAAAAAGTAGTCAGTGTTTAATGTTGCATTTTCTTGTGATCACTCTTTCACCCGGCCATGTTGAGAGTATGCGCAAGAAAAATATGTAATTAACTTGATTTTATAATTAATGCCAACCGTCAAATCGTGCTTAAAATTGAATGAAAACAAATGGTTGTCCGCCTCAAGTTAAAAATATCTCGCAAAAACATTTCATACCTTAATCAAAACAATTTACATGCTTTTGTACGCCAATGCGCATCTCCATCCGACATTTCTAGCCATTTACTTCAGAACCTGACGTTATGTCTTCATTTCTTCCCCCTGCCGGATTACTATTTGATAAGTGAAATTATGTATAGCTGGTGCGCTGTTCAGTGTTTGGCATACCACTGTGTTCATGGGCGTCCGCAAGGGGGGGCAAAATGGGCATTTGCTACCACCTGGAAATTGGGACTGAAAACCAAAAATTTGTAGAAAACCTGAAGTCAGCAGCTTAATTGACTTAATTCTTGCAATGACAGTTTTATTTTCCGATATGACACTCACAGTCACAATGCGCAAGAGCCAAGTTCACTGTTGTGGTGTCATGCACTGATGAGCTTGCGGTTCACTCATGTCCGCTATTGCCTGCAGAGGCAGGTTGCGAAACTTGGGAGCGGATTGTTATAAAATTGGCCTTTATTTCGTTACAATATCATGGCAAAGATTCACTTCAAGTTACGCCTAGCGTTTTGACGCATATGACTGTTGAAAGACGACCTTTGTGGCAGGTAATGCAGCGAGACAATGACTGCTGTCAGCAGTAAGTCACATACTTTTATACTATGAGAAAAGAAACCTTGCTGCCAACGAAACGCATTTTTGGGACTGTTGCCGTAACATGGGTGTCATTTTCTTTGTGGTGCAGACAGGGTAAAGCGTTATGTGAACGTCCATTTGCATTGCATCGCCAGCAGCCTGAAATGGACAAGCAAAATGTCGACCTTGCTTACCCGTGGAAAAATTTCTGCGTGCGCGCATGCCTGTGTTGTTTGTGCTTATAATGCAACACCTGCTTTGTACTGCCCTATAAATAACCATTTTTGTGTTATTCGAGTACACTTTGTTGCGACCTCTAGGTTAGCTGGTTGAATGTGCGATTTTGAATGTGTGATTCACCACGAACGGGGTGTGCGCGAAGACTTATGCCCACATATGTGGCGCGAACACGCGAAGACTTAAGCCCATATTTCTGTGATGTATGCGAGTTTTTGGGATCTAATTATTGCATTCCTAAACGGTGGCCAATGGGCCCCTTTCATCAAGTTTGCCCCCCCTGGCTCAAACCTCTAGTTACGCTACCGTTCTGATTTTGTGCCTCAACTGCCACTTTGTATCGTCTATTTGCTTTATTTCTGCTGTATAGTGAACCACTTGATATGCTGTAGCTTATACGACATGAAAGAGGAGGCGGGGGCAAAGATAAAACGCGAGAACAATCTACAAGGAGATAATTTCTTGTCTCTTCCCTTGCCCAAGTTGCAAAAGAGCAAATGGCGGTGCTCGGCCGGTTCGGCGTTAATATCGGTATAACTTTCTGGGTCGAGGTGAATGTGAATAAAGTTTACATGTCGCAAGCGACTTTTTCGTGGCGGTTGCTGCATACATTCAGTAACGTATTTTAAAAATGTGCCCCCCTTGTGATTTTGGGCCCTTGCTGCGAAATCCTGGCGACCGCCCTGACTGTAGTAAAAGCTACTGCGATTAGTTGGATGAAATTTAGCTCATTTGGACGACATATGACTAAAAACATTTGGTTCACAATGTTTTCCATTACTGGGTGCCCAGCGTTGCAACACAGCGCTCACATTTTCTCTGCAAAACCTGCGTACATTAACGCCCTAAGATAAACAACCTTTCAGTCATCTATTAAAACATTCTCCACCGGATGAGCGAAAGTATTAATCAAGTAGGCAACTTCCCTTTCCTCTCGATAAAGCACAGAACTATATATTAACTACTGTAGAGATTTCCAAATAACTGCGGCAACTAGTTTAAAAAACAGCTACAACTGTATTGGCTGGACCAAGGTTTTTCAAACGGGGCCCTCGGCCCCCCTTGGAGCCACAGAGCGGTTCCCTGGGGGCCACGGGCAGAGGCTTTCACTAAGTAGCTTTGCCGTGATATTGCATAACCCAAGTGTCACGATATATTAAGTATTCGCCAGTTAAACTTAGAAGGGGGCCACGGCTCATAAACGTTTGAGAACCACTGGGCTTGACCAACCAACGATGCTGCGGCTTGCTGGAGCAAGCGCGTTTCGAATAGATTCCTGAAATACCGGCCATTGTTACGCAATAATATCGAGAGATAGGAAGCGACAAAGCGTTGGTGAGCACAACATGGCTGTAACCATGGCGTTAACAATAGCGGCTGTGTCGCCCTCATTTGCCAAAGAAGATTATCGTGGGGCGTGGAACTCAGCTGATGGAATTAAGAAAGCTTAAATTTTAATCAGTCTGAACAATGTCCTCAACTCTTTACAATTATCTCTGCGAAGTGCTTACAATAGGCGACTAGATTTTGCCGCCCCCTAGAACGTGCCGCCCCTGGCTATAGCCAGAGTAGCCAGTGGGTTGCTACGCCACTGTTGAGCCCCCTTTGCACTGATATATCAACGCAACTACGATCTGAAAAGATCAATCAAATAAGTAAACGTTGGCTAATGCGCTCGCTGGCGACACAATGCAAGACCGAGGTCACGTTATTCTGACCGACTTTATGCAATTTTAGAATAACGCTATTGCCATCACATGCGGCTCGTCGTTTGGATAATCTGCGAAAGCAACATCGTTGTGCTTGCCATAAATGTTCAATGACAAACGCCTTCATGGCAAAAAATAAAAATAAAAACTAAATGAAAGGTAAACAGCAATCAGCTTGTTTGCCACGATGATCCAAACAGTCTTATTGTGTATTATTTCGACGTAAACATGCCTTGAAGCAACATGAAAGTCTTATAGCACAAAATTTTTGGCATGAAAAACACAAACTGAACAAAAAAATAACAAAATAGTCAAAAAACTGTTGCACAAAAAATAAAAGAACATTCGTCAACACACGAAACCGAAGCCATGAATGCCGAATCAACGATGTTAACACTGCTGTTGGTGCTCCAGAATTTTGCACCATATTTTCTTCAAATCAGAATAACTGGTGCGCTACAGTGGCAACGAGGAAGTCTTCAGGTTCATTAGCTCCAAAACCAATGTGAATTTTGCAAAATCATAAGTTGAATATTGCAATGAATCAGGAAAGACTCAAAACAACCAGATATAGATTAAACAAGCAGGTGTGGAGGCCCTGGGTCTCATGTACATACATGGTTTCGGTCACAGATATTGCGACTTGTTATCCAACATGCCATTTCCAGTTAATAGGTTTAAACTTTGCAAGATTGCTTTCCTCGGACAAAGGTGCTAAAGTAGCGTTGAAATTGGAATTTGGGGTTAAAATGCTATGATTTTTGTAAAAACTGTACTTTGCAAACAAAGCTGTTTGCTGGAAGGGTACTTTAATAACTATTTAGAATGAATGAATGACAATGGATGCAGACAGCATGACACAATGAAGGTAGACAAATTGCTGAACAGTTAGCCAGCTGCACAAGGAGCTCATAAAAAAATCTGCTTCGTTACTGCATATTAAAAGCTAAACAGACCTCAAACCAAAGTACTGTTGTTTACAGACATATGGCGAATGAACAAAAAACTAACGCCAACTTAAATCTGGTGCATACACTGGAATTGATCTCACCAAGAAATTACAATATAATTGTTTTTTACACACCTCTTTCTCCTGGTATGTATGGGCACCAGACTGCGACGCTGGTGTTTTGTCGAATGGAAAGCCATTTCCCTCAGTCCATACGGGAGACGCTACGACTCCATCTTCGTAGTTAACCTATATGCCAAATCAGAGTTGAAAATGATCCTCATTTTGAAGCCCGAACCCGGCCCGAGCCCGACATTTATTTTTGAAGCCCGATTTTGGCTTGAAAGCCAAATTTACCGAGTGAGTCAAGATATGCGCAACCGCAGAATGTCTAAAAACGTAGCGTACGGGTATAGCTGCAAGTGCAGGGTTTTATCACACCTTGACCAAAACAATGGCTTAAACAAGCAAAAATTTAGCTTGTTAGTCAACGATAATGCTGCAGAATGTAATGTTTCTCAAGAAAGAATGAAACTATCACGAAACTATCCACGATGGCGCTAAGGCATAAACAGGGTTGTCCATGGGACATCTATCTGTCCCATTGCCATCCCATAGCAATTTATGTTTGTCCCAACCCATCCCATCCAATCGGACGTTTCCCATGGGATTCCCATAGGAATAACATTCCCATGAAAAAGCCTGGGAATAAAGGAAACTACCTAGTGCAGCGCTATAGGCATGAAAAGCCGGTTTGTAGGCCATCGTTTTTTGAAACAAGCCAAGAATCGCGAAAGTGATTGATCTCTTCGACACAATACTATCGAGTGCTAATTTCTCACTGCCATCACCTTCTCAAAGGAGTGTGAGATAAATTCGAGCCGAAAACAAAAGAAGGCAGCTGTGTTTGCAATTAGAATCAGCTGAAGAAAAATCACAATCACTTCACTCATAGAAGTCACCGCAGTGAGCACAACAAACGCACGTCACAAAAGAAAAAAAATCGCTACTCTGAATTTTATAAAAAAGTTTTGTATGCAGGCTCGAAATCGGACCGAAACATTGACTAACTTAAGTCAGAACCCGGCTCGATCCCGGCCCGAAACCCGGTTTGACCCGAAAAGCCCGGCCCAACTTACAACTTTGTGTCAAATATTTGTTACATTACACAGTGCAGTGACGAAGATTTTTTTACGAAAACAACGCGAGTAGTGGTTGTTTTAACACAAGAAGAGTTTCTCAACTACCAGGAAGCAAATAAGCTAAGCACCTAAATTGATTAAACGCCCCTAAAATTTAGTTGTTTAAGTTCAAGCGTAGGACTGTAGTAAGTGGCGTAGCCGCGCCGGCATTAATCTATCGTGAAGGCGAGAATGGTTACAACACGAAATTTCATGACCCATAGCGCTCATCCTGTACTGTACTTTTGGCAAACAGAAAAGCACTCACCAAACGCAACTCACGGCAGTGGCATGCAGCAGCCGCAAGTTAAATTTCTGACAAACTTCCTTAAGCCCGTGTCCGACTTTTCGTTTACAGGCGTCTGTAGCATAATGCCAAGAATCCATTAGTCACTGATCTTTGAGAACGAGAGAGCTACAACTTGACCCAGAGACCCCAACCTGTTCTTACTCGTGGACACTCGAGTATATTATGGTAAGAATTTCTGGCCAACACCTCAGCCTTAAATCGTTTAGTTTAAAAAATGGACAATATCTGATGGCAAAAGTGGCGGGATGAAGGTTTACTTTCCGCTTTGAAATCAGCGAACTGAAATCTTCCAAAAATACCAAAATTGTTGCTTTAACCGATGCCACAATATTGTTGACCAGACATGGGGCGATTACATCACAAATGTAATCGATTACGATAACTTGCCACCTGCTCGATTACGATTACGAATAAACAAAATCACATTGTAATCGATTACGATTACGTTGAAAGCAATCACGATTGCAATCGCCATTACTTTTGTCTTGAAACATCTTCAGAACAAAAACAAAACACATTTGCATGGTTTGATGTAAGTGTAATTTCAGACAGCGTACGATCAAACGAAATAACTCATCTCTAAGGATCAAGCAGCGGAAAAGAGAAAAAACACATTAATTTTTTACTGTGACGTTCGTGCGGTCAACAAACTAGTGGCGTAACTAAAGGTTTAAGCTAGAGAAGAAACGTAGCTGAAGAAGGCCCACTGGACTCTGTAGGGGACCTACTGGTCAACACTCAGAGAAAAAAACATGAGAAATGATGGTGAATCCGGATGCGTACAGCTATACTAAATCCTCAAATCAAGGGTATATTCTCCGAAAAACATAAAAAGACGACAACCTACTAAAAACCAATTGAAAGATTACTAAAACCGAAATGGGGGCCTGGTTTTTACATTTAGCTGTACAGGGGAGTCAAATCACCCCTCTTTTTTCCGTCAGTTACTCAACTGCAACAAACACTCTTAAATATTGTTTAAACAGAAATAATCAACGTTTAAAATCTTTGTTACAGTTGATAAACATTAACGCTTCAAGTCTTTTATCAATCAAACAACACCTATCAGGATTGAACACTCGTCCAGAAACGCTGAAAATTCGTTTGTTCGTAATTTCAAAATTGTTGTCTATTTCTTCTAACTGCGGGTTGTGATCGTCTGCAACCCAGCATGGTGTTGTGCGGCTTGAAATGAAATGAACAGTGATACCGATATAGCTGCGTATCTGTCTATTGGACCAAACGTCAATGGGCAAAAAAACCTCACTGGTTTCGTTGAGTTTTATAGCAGTATCTGGTGGAACACGGTTGGCATCCTTTATAGTTATCAGTGTTGTAAAAAGGCACTTACGATTTGGATTAGGGTACCTTATTCCTCTTAAAAAAAGTTCATTTACTCTATATAAATTACTGTACTAATTATATACCTCGTACATAGCCTACTCCAGCAATTACATTCATAAGATTACTCTGAATACGTATAAATAAAACCAACACTTCTCCTCGTAATGTCCCGCTATGCTGTTGCCAAAGTGTCAACCCATTTTAAAGAAAAGATCCTGTTTTTGCTGCTACGTTTCACTAGACTCACTACGTTACTTCTGGCGGCCAACAGGAAGGCTATCTGGAACAAATAAGAATTCGCTACACAGGCTGTGCTTGCCACGGGACTATCTGGATTTAACGCACACAGACGGGCAAATAGCTTCCCTTGAGACACAACCATAACAAACGATGATGGAGGAAACCTAGCCACCACAAACGCGGTTCACTGCACAGTGATGTAAGGTGAAGATTTCCAAGTTTAATCGCGGAAGTCATCGTCGATTACGATTAAATTGGCAATGTAATCGATCACGATTACGATTACATTTCATTTTTGGTCAGTTCGTTCGATTACGATTACTCAAAAACCTAATCGATTACGATTGACGGTTACGATTACCCCATGTCTGTTGCTGACTGGGTTATACCATGCTGGTATAGACTATACAATCGATGGAAGTCTACTTTACCCTCGTGGATTGCCCAGCTGCAACTCCAAGTTAAAAACTACACTGACCCGCTTAACAGCTGTTTCTTGTGTCACGAGTCACGCTTTTTGTATATACCGCTGTTCACAAGGAAATCTACCAAAAACTGTTGTACTTCATTCATATTTCAACTGTCGGTCTATTTCAGGAAGTTAGTTTTGAAAAAAATAAGCTTATCTTGCAAAGTTCGGATTGAATTTTGACTTTTACGCGCTTTTTGGCTGCAATTGGCAAAAGTTCGTCTGAATTGGTTTTCAATTTATGAACCCGACCGCGCACAAAAGCGTTTCCTTCTGTTCGTTTTGAGTTACTCAGTTAACATTGAAATTATTTTTTTTGGACGCTAATTTTTTAGTGGCAGTCGATGAACAAGTTTTGTTTAAATGATTTTTTTATCAGTGCAGTGACGTCGTTTTGCAACTGCCTTTGCTAAATACAAGAATGCGAAAATATCGACCCTTTTTATATGCTCGATTTTTTCTGTTTACAAATATCCCCTTTTTGCCGGGTTGTTTAAAAGAATGGCATTGACCAAATCAGTTCCAAAAAAATAAGCAAAGTCTTTGGCTGCCGAGTTGTCAGCATAGCACCATCCCCAAACTCGAAGGAAGAAATGGTTGTTACTTTACGTTTGTGACGACATCTTTCTCAGCGTTCGTAAAAATAGTGAAAAAGCGACATTAACAAATAAGAGATTGTTAGAGTTTTTCTAAAATCGCAAATATCACAAACTGCAACTCTCTATTACAGCTATGTCTAACCGAAATTGCTTACTGAGCCAAAAATTGCGGCGCTGTCTTGGGCTGCACATTGAATGACTTATTTTAATCTTACCAAAATAAATTTAGTTTAAGCTAATGTACTGAAAGCGTTAGAAACCTAACTGCAGTGGTAACGAATATTTTCATCTTTAACCACCCCATCAGTGTGATTTCATTGGCAAGTTTAGTGCCAGTGGAACAAGGGTAGATATCAGAAAATTAAAGGGTTTTGGACATAGCTGCTATACCATTTCCGTCATGATGCACGTCCGGCCCAGTCCATACAGCAAAGCGGCCAGGCCTGGTTCACTGCAGTTAATGTTGAAATCAGTGCCCTATAATCAGGGGCGTAACGAAGGGGGAAAAGGGGGGCACATTTCCCCGGGCGCCGAATCACTACGGAGGCGCCTAATCACTACGAGGGCGCCGAATGACTGCGGGGAGCGCCGAAAAGTCCCAACAATGTCACAAGTACTTTCTTCAATACAGTATATTTGTTTCCTAAAGACCTCAAATTCGAACATGGGGCGACAAACTTGCTTATTGCCCCGGGCGCCATCTAACCTCGTTACGCCCGTGCCTATAATACGATGCCAAAAGGCAAGCAAAACGGCAGACTGTTGCGGAATGGTTTTGTTGATGCGACTGAAGAAAAAATACTCGAAAGGGTATTTTATTAAAAAGCACTGCTTGCGTCGTTCATGACAAGACGTTTGTCAGCCCAGAGCGGCCGGTAGTGATTTCAATCCGGCCCAACTGGGGTCTGATTTCGGCCCGGCCTAGCTTACCCGAGGCCCAGAATTCCGAAATATTTCAGGCCTTGACCATGCAGGCCTCTAAATCAGTGTAACGTAGAGTTTTTCATAAATTAATACAGTGTTTCGGAAGTCAACGTCACATTTTCAATGGATGACCCTGCAGACTCAATGACAATTGTTGTCGACAGCAGAATGTTGTTAGATCTCCCAAACCACTTACATTTTACAAACAAATGTGGAATGGTGCATTTCCCCATTACACCTACGGTTTTACAGAGACGTTTTGCAATACGATACCATAAGTTTTTGTTTATGCAACATGTGCCGACATACCCTAAATCTCAGAAAGTTATGAAAAACGAGCGGTTGAAATTCTGCTGATGTTAAAAAGGTAAAGGAGATGACAATGATTAATGTTGATTTTGGTATGGTTTTATGAAGACTTTTTTACTTCAGAGAAGGGCAGAAACAGGTCCCAGAAGTGTTGATCTTCTTGAAGCAATTCAACCATCTTAAGTTTCTTTAAGCGCTGCGTTAACAATTACCGCATCTTACAAGGGAATGATTGAGACACCGTCAATTTTTATTCTAAGCAAAGTTTTTGCAACCAAGCCACTTGTGGAATCAACGCATCGAAAATCAGTGACACTGTCGAATTGTTATTAGTGTTTTTTTCTGGTATTCGTCACGTTTTACCAGATGAGATTTGATTTGCGTTCCTGTTGTACACATAAAACTTCGTTGTATACGTAAAACAATGGTTCTTTGCATCAACAGTCAACACACCAACAATCGCTGCCTTAATTTACGACGTCATAGCTATGTCCGGTAAACCTGCATCTGGCGTGATTTCCATTTGAGGTACTTCACTGAACGCAAACTTTAGCCACATACTTTCAAAAAATCGAAAAATGGAATCAGATTCAACAGGCAAGTTTGAAAATACTACGCCTTAAGCCAGCCGTTCCTAATTCTTTTTGGGCTCTGCAACAATTCCTCGTGGGGCGAAAATTTAAATGTAAGGTTTAAATGAAATTCATGTTTTTGCTGTACCGAACTTAATTTGTTTTGAAAAAATTTTTCACCGCTGCCTCTCGCTGGGTTTCGACTTCATCACCTAATTAATCAACCGCATCATCTGACAATGACGCGGACAGAAATGACGCAAAAAATTTACGCAAACTCTTACCTCGTTTGGGAGTCTTTTTAGCATGACAATCCTGGTGCAGTGGTCTTACGAAAATGAGAAGCACTTACGAAAACTAAAAGTACAACTAACAAACCTAAGGCAAGCAAATTAAACCTGTAGAGTTGCGGAATTGAAAAATGATCGAGATACGTATTCAGCTAGTCATAAGTTTCATGTACGAAATGCTTTACCCCTTACGGCAGTGTTTTTCAACCTTTTTGTTGCAGCGGAACCTTCCGCAAAGGTTTGCGTTGCTAATGGAATCCTATGCATTGATCCAAGTGTCTATCCTACTTTCTGTAATAAACCAAATGTGCAGAAATGGCAATTTCGGTCTTTTTCGGCGGAACCACTGGCAGTCACTCGCGGAACCCTGAGGTTCCGCGGAACTCCAGTTGAAAAACACTGCTCTACGGAAATGTCTATTTAGTTTGGCGGAGCAAAATTGCTCTACATGACTTGCTATGAATTTTGTTGCCAGCTGTGTCGCATTTATCCACACCACCTGAATTTCGAAGAGCTGTTGTCGGTGCAAAACTCTTCATTACCAGCCTAGCAGAAAATTCAATTTGATCCTTAAACCTTTACAAAGTTTTGAAAAAAGGTCTAAATCAAAATCTTACTGCACAAGCTTTTTCCTGGTGCTTTGCAGGGGTTAGAACATTGCCCTCACGTGAAATAAGTGTTTTTTCTCTGGAAAACATCTACAACCGAAACAAAGAGTTACATTGCAAAAAAGAAACAGAGTTGCATTGCATTTAGGATGACATTTCTCTAGCTTAAATTACAGAATTATTATCTGAAAACGGAAGTGATACTTAAATTCGCAAAAGCAATCAAATTCAAAGCGGTCAGCGCTTGTGAGGGCGTCCACCACTCCTTGAAAATCTCCCTCAATCATAGCAACGCATTGGATTATTTTAAATAACAATTTACTCGCATTCATAAGAAAATGATTTCAACCTTGGTTTCGGAAAAAACAAAGTGATTTTGCACAGGAACGAAAGATAACTTTTGTCTATTCCCATGTTTTCCGACAGGGACGCTATCTCCCCACCAGGTGTGATTTTATCGGGTATGGAGAGAATTTGCATTTTTGCGAAATTCGACAGATTTTAGAAGCAGAGCTCTGACAATCGTAAACGACACATGAAACCAATAATTTAAATGAAGTCACAATGGGCGTTTCGAAAATTTCAAAAATTTCAATATGTTTTTTGCTACTCAAGATGTAATCGCCAAAAGAACGAACTTATCTGCTTGATTTCAACATGATTTCGTTACAACGATTGCTTTTGCGAAAATGTGAAATTTCCAAGTGTCGCTCTTGCTAAAATCAGCATACGTTAGATGCTACGTGATGAAATCGTTGTCATGCACATCGTCAAATACAACTTAGATTTCTATCAAAAACTACATCCATCTCAGTGTTCTCAGCCCTTGAAAGCTCTTATGTCTGGTGGCTTTCATTAGGAACGTGTTGTTAGACTATTAAGACGCAGCCAGTGGTGCTCGAAGAACCACACAATTTATTCAAGTATAAAGCATTATTATTTCGACAAACGTCCACTCCGCTACTACAAGTAGTACTGGTGTTCGTTCACAACTACTAAGTATGACTGTGTAGTCAGGACCGTAACTAGGGGGGAGCGGGGATCCTTCGCCCTCCCTGGAAATTTTTTATCCCCCCTGTAAAAATGTGTTGGACATAGAGTAAGTTTATTATTGGACATAGTTTAAAAAATTTGGGTCTCCTCAAAAAACCCTTCGGGCCGCTGGTGTCCCAAGACGGTTACGCGCCTGAGTGTAGTTTCAAAAGATAGTCGTTTAAATGTTTGTCACGCATCACGGTGAAGTTGTGAAAATTCTACATGTTTTCTTTCGGACCTGCATGGAGAAGTTTTGCGACTACCCTCACGTAAAACTGGACAGGAAGAAAAATCTCGTTTTTCTTGTGCCCAAGGGCCGCGATCCCAACCTCAATCCTACACTACAAACCTAGAAAAGGACTGCTTTCAGTCTGTACGCCCGGTTGAAAAACTGTTTTGTAAATGCAGCATGTAGCGCAAATGAACAAACTACTCCACTAAGATGGTTTGGCCTAATGAGGCCCTAAAGACAAGTCCCCATAAATAAAGCCACTCAAGTACATGATTTCGTTACTGAAGAACCACTGGACGACAAGTACCGTCTGCAGAGGTCAGATTAATCCACCCGAGCCATAAGTTAAAAATTGCTGTTAGTGAAGTGTTTATTGCAGTTTTTATTTGTTACGTTTTGATTAGCAACGAATCACAAACATGCAAAATGATGACGACACTTTCCATTGTTCAAGCATCCTGATTGGTTTGCGCGCAGCTAGAATACCTGCAGCGTGTTCCAGGCTCTCGGGATAAAGCGAAGGTTTTGATTATGTCCTTGCATGTACAGAAGTACACGTTAATGAAGCAACGCTTTAACCATGTTTTGCTATGTACAAGTGCTGCAATTGCCTTGATTTGAATAGCAACGGTGGAGCACTTTAGTAAGGTCATTCACCTCAACCGGAAGTTCGCTAAGTGCAAGCGCCACTTTTCCAGATTTATGTGACTGGCACCAAGTACAGAGCTGTTATAACAACAAAATCGAACATTTTTTTCGAAACTGCAAAGTAACGAGATACAAAAGTAAAGACTGTGCCTCAAGTAATAACAGCGTGCTGTGGACTGAAATATTTCGAATAGGCTTTGTCCTGATAATTGAAAAGTACTCACTACTGCATCAAAGTCTGAATCCACTCAAGTTTTAGTCCGCACGCCCGACATGTTTAACGCAAGGGTTTGAAACAGAAATGCTAGCACATATTTTTATTCGATGGAATTCAATTATTTTTGACGTCTTCTGCAACTGAGATGTTTCACTAACGCACATTTGATTATTGATATTAAAGAAAAACCTGGTTAGTTGTAATTGAGTTTCTCCACGTAATGAAAAGCTGTACACTTAGCTATGCTGGAGCAAAAGTCTTGTTTTTCTTTACAAAATTATCAAGAACATTCCGTGTATAACACTTCACCGTACTGATACGGTATACATCATTATGCCTTAGTCGCGGGTAGCTAAATAAACCATGGTGCAGTACATTCAACAGTTGATGGGCAGAAATACTGCAATCCCTAGTCACACGCTAGTTTGCTTGAACCTCTAGGCTTGTTGGTTCTGCAATTACTAATTTCGCAACACGCTCTCCTCCGGATCAGCAGACATGCTTTACGCGCAGACAAGAGTAACCTCAGGCACGATTGAGCAAAACCTATCAAAACCTTCAAAACAAAACCACGCATCAAATTTAAAAGGTTTGGCCTGTGAATCTGATACTGCTTTGGAATTAGCTTTTATTTCTGGCTTTAGTCACGCCGTAATTCAGGCTCGTAACTAGGGGTGCAGGGGGAAACATTTTTCAACCGCCCTGGAAATATGTTTGACGTTGTTTACAACTATTGGTCATGGTAGTTTAAAAAATTTGGGCCCACCCTCATAAAAGTCTTCGCCTCCCCTGGTGTCCCAAGCTGGTTACGCGCCTGCCTTAATTGTAAAATATAACTTGGGATATTTTCGGCACAACACTGAATTTGGCGAATTTTTAAACGATTTGTATGCTGTTTTGGCGTGCACCTCATGTTGGTCATTTTTCCCGCCTCAATCTTAACTACTACATATTTTTCCATGCGGTCTTACACTTCTTACGAGTAGTATATGTTCCTTACATTTTACGTTATGTATTATATTATAGTATACTGCTGGTTTTTCATGCGAGTACGTCCAAGAATATAGACCTTGAGGTATTCTCTTGAAAACGTTTTGCTCTTTAAGAAATACTTCCGTAACTTTCACATTTAGTATGCAGTATCTACTTTCTTCCGTGTTTATCTCATATATATGTGTATGTTTCTTGGTCGACCACCTGTTACTGAAGAGCGCTTCTATTAACTGATGTCAAATTCGAAGCCCTTGCCTGAAAGTAGTGTCCCCTAGCTAACTATATGCTTCAGCTTCAATGTTTTGCCTAGGAAAATTACTATTGCTGTCGTAGGTAAGCAATTACGTCAAATGCCACTTCACTGTTCTTCACTTTGAAACGAATTTTGACTGCATATGTAGCACCATACTGAAAATTCGAGCCACACTAATTGCCGTAATCACTTTTGAAAAATGCGTGCGACGATAACGCCCAGTTTCGAAAGCACATGTCCTCGTTTCTTTATTTATGTTTGCAAACTACTTTTAAAATGACCAAGTCAGAATGATTTAGGCTACAGTTTACTTGATAACAAACTGAACATTGTATATGTATTTCAAGAGCGTTTGTCGTTGTGTCTTGCACACCTGCACTAAGCCGCGTGGCACAGCGCAACTTCGCAAGAGTTGTATCTTATCAAGGGTGCAGACCATACTGCCAACTGTACACAGCCGCATGATCATGGTTGATGTAATGGCTATCTTCACTATTTGCCAAAGCGCAGGCTGTTATTTGCGCAGCTTATCTCGTCTTCAGCAAAACTAGAAAATTGATTCAGGCGTGGAAAAATATAATTGTCTGCTTTTTCCCCAACCTTCCTGTGAGATCTCCTTAGCTTTACAACCCTTATGGGCCAACTACGCTGAAAGTCTAAGCAATTTGACTAAATGCTACCATGACTTGACACTCCTCTTTCAGTGATTTAAACCTGTTGCAATGTCGCGTCTATCTTTTTGTCAATTGCAAATATAATTAAATGGATGTAACTGTGTCGATCTCCATCAAAACATCACCAATTCCACGATCGATTATCGAGTTCTTTTTCCTGCATTTCGTGTTGCTGACTGAAGCAAATCAGCACATAGTGACTACAATCAATCCGTTACTTCGTTAGCGATGCGTTCGATAAGCTTTGGAGCTCGAAGTAAAATGTTCTACTGAATGCAAATGCCTGAGTTAGTTTGTCCGACGAATGACAAAAAATCGTAACCATGTTCACAATAGTAAATCTTAAAAGTGTGGGTTATCGGTATTTTTTTCTCATGTTACAGTTGTGCAGGCCCACTTTCTACAACTAATCCTCTAGTCCAGGAGTTAGCAATATTTTTTATTCCTGTACCCCTAAAAATTTTTTCTGACCTTGCACCCCGTACAACTTATTATCAATAACTAGTTTTCAAACGTTGTCATAGGAACAAAAATTTTTAATATGTAAAGAAGATCAAACATATGGACAATAAAGGATGGCACAGATTAACATTTGAATATAATATACAAAAAGTATCGCTTGCTTGAAATACTGTATGTACAAAATAATAAAGTCAAAAGGCTGACTTCCAAACGTTTGCTGATGTAATCATTATTATTACTATTGTTATTTTATTGGCGATTATTAACTGCGTGGTTTTGTAACATAATGTCTGATTTTATTTTATAGCCTACCATAACTCGGCAGCACATTGAGCTAGAGAGCTGTTCAAACCCCGTAATGAATCGTGGCGTCGTGTAGTTTAGAATAAAAAAAAGTTTTTAAAATTTGGATTGGGGGTTTTGGGTCGGTGGGATCATGATAGGGGTATGTTTTTTAGTTAATTTTATGACGTCATCAGCCGATCCCACGCGCCAATATTTTGGCTCGAAGTTTTTTTGGATTCTAGGCTAGAATACGCGTCTTTAGAGCCCTTGATCAAGTTTCTAGCGTTTCTGGTTCAAAAATTATGCCAAAAAAATTCCAATTATTTCAGGAATTCGCTAGGGCATTTTGGGGTTCTCCCTAATTAATATTCGATCATTTCTGCCATAACTTTTCAACTACAAACGCTAGAATGTCCATCAAATCCTCTAAAACTCGTACTACAGCCTAGAATGCATTTAAATCCAGTGTGGTTTCGCGCCACAAAACCGGCTCGATTTTTTAACTCCCACGGGACGTTGACGTCATCCAATGTTTTGAAAGACCTGTCAAAACATGTCAAAACATCCTTTGGTTTTGTAAACATGGCCAGAAAGGTCGAAATCGCACGGTGAAAAAATTTTTTTTAGTCTAAACTACAAGTCTTTCCCCATTCAAAGCGGATTTGAACAGCTCTCTAGCTCGATCTGCTGGTGAGTGATGGCCATTTAGAAAATGGGTGTATTCCACCCCAGGTTGGGGTTTGTGGGTGCAGAAATTTTAACCAATTTTTGTTTTTTTGTCCATAATTTTGGCTACAGAAGTGCTAGAAAGCCATTCAAGGACTCTATAGACGCGGATTTTGGCCTAGTTTCCAAAAAAATCTTGAGCCAAAATAATGACTCAATGGTTTGGGGTCCAGGGCCAGATAAAGATGGCCCAAAAAACGCCAAAACACCCCCACTTATGGCGTTCCTCCTAGAGAACGCCAAATCCAAAACGAAAACATTTTTTTCGATCTCAACTAGAAGACTTGCTGATTTCGTAGAGGGTTTGAACAGCTCTCTAGCTCAATCGCCTGGCGAGTTATAGGATTGCAAAGCTAAGCAAAAAAAGTGGCGCACGCGGGACTTAAAGGGTCTTTGATATAATTTCTGACCATTCACTTACAGTACATCAGTGAGTTTACTAGTAAAGCTGATGGACAGTATTAAGGCAGAAAAAAGTAAACAAGTCCATTTGGAATTTAGATTTGGCTGAATAGAATCGTTGCTTCGTAAACCAAGACGTGATTTATTTGTGGTGCAGCGATGCCGTGCAATATACGAAATTTATGTTGCATAGGGTGCTGCGGGAAGTAAACGTTTGAAAAGCACTTCTGGTCTAGAGCTTGAAGGCAAAGTCAATGGAGCATATACCTCCCGGCTAAGTATGCAACTTCATTCTTAACGATTATCGCAAATTTCGTTAGTAGGTGAGTTGAGTACTCGGCAGATCAACAGCCAAGGTATCGCAGGAATCGCCCACCCAAGGCATCAAGCCTTTTTCAAATTGAAGCTTTTCGGCAAGATTTATTTGAAGTTGCATTGAAAGCGAAGTTAAGATTTTTTCTTGAGACATCTTTGGCGTTTTAAGTGTTGCGCAGCTCATTAGCATAGTATAGATAGACTATGGGGGCACAACCTGCGGCTGTCGGTAAAAACGGATGCGGCCGTGCACATATAATTTGAAATGCGGGTATTTAGTAGAAAGACCGCCAAACAGACGTGTGGAAGCAGTCTAGACTCAGTGTGTCCAAGCAGAACAGAAGCAATGCAAAAAATCAGACGACACGAAACGTAATAACATCGTAACAATAACAATCTATGGAACTCACTGGTGACCGTAATTCATAAAAATGAACGTGATGCGGCCGGCAATAGCGAAAGGATTGTGCAACCCTGATATAAACAGAGAAAGCGTTAAAAGATATCATTTTGCTGATCTAGTGTCTTAGTAGAGAACTGATATGTGAGTTGTGCATATTTTATTGCGCAAACCTTCAAGTGATTTAGATGTAAAATTGAACGATTGCGACTGTATCTTACTTGGTATTTTTTGAAATAAGTTCGCGAGATCAGTGGCATATGTGTTATCAGGACATACGATAGCAGTTTTCTTATTACAGTCAACCATGGCTGGGATAAGGCAGTTTCTGAAAAGAAAGTTCACCGCGGAAGATGATGAAATCTTGTGTAGAAAACAACAAAGAAATTAAATGCCGTTAACTTCTGCAATGAGTTGTCACGGCATCCCTGACACTGCAAACTGTCCTACAAGATGCTGTTGATGAACAACTTTCATTTCCGGCATGGCAAAGTGCCGCAGATCAATGCTTTCCAGCCTTGTTCAGCTTGCGACCCACTTTTACTGACAATTTTTTGTGTGGCCCAATTTGACGTATTGCGGTAAAACGACGACGAAAAAAATTGAGATATGAGAGACAATCAAAGCTTTAACAACACATGTAATTTACTGAATGGGAAAGTTTAGCTTGCTCATCAGATATGACGAGATCAAACCATTAGAAAATTTTCAAGAACCGTCTCAATTAATGGCGGGAAAATGTAACATTTTGAAATGTTTCACGGCCCTTCTGAAAGAACTTGGCAGCCCACTGGTTGGGAAGCGCTGCCGTAGAGCAATAGTTTGAGAGAAGTTTATTATTATGGGGGCGAGGGACCTCAAGGTCATCGAATCAAGCCCCCAACAACGCAACACATCAACAAAACAAAAGGCACATAAACAAAAGTAAACAAAATGTCAACAAAAGGCAACACGTAAAAGACACACAACGCGTAAAAAAACGACAACAGACAGCAGTGTAATTTAGCACATTAAACAGATCAAGGGGGAGTCACCGATAAATACTTTTAAAACAGGACATTGAGACATGTAGAGCACGTTTTTGTTAAGATTTACTTCAGTGAAAAATTAGCTGCGTCGACTAGTAAAATCAAAAGAATCGTTAACATTAAACAGACCTGGAGCACACAAGCAAAAATTAAAAGAATAATTTCCCTATAGATAGATAGATTACAACATAACTTGATCCAGAAAATAATTTTTGTATACTGGACAAAATACAAAGAATGATTTATTTCTTAAGTCTTTAGGAATATTGTTCCCGAGTATTGGACCTGTGTATTGTATAGATCTTTGTGTTAAAGATTTTTTTGATGGAGTTGTAGTGAGATTGTTATTAGTAGCTATTCTAGTGGGATAATTATGTCTTTCATTAATATGAGAATAACAACTGGAGATGAAACTTGGAAAGCAATTGTGAACTATTTTTGTACATAAATTTTCCTAATTCGTATTCACATATTTGATGAATTTGAAATATTTTGCATGAGCGATACAGATCTAGCACTGGGATGTGAGCAGCTCCAGATATTTTACAAATACAGCGTATCGAACGGTTATGAAGTAGCTTCAGATGAGTTCAATACGTTGCAGGGACTTTACCCCAGGTCAGAATTGCATATTGGAGATGAGGATAAATTAAAGGGAAGTAGACTTTCCTTAATATTTTGATATCAGAAATTGGCTGAAGTTTGAAGAGGGCGTGGCATCCTTGAGCTACTTTCTTTTCAACTGAAGCAATCTGTTCTTTCCAGGTTAGATTGGAATCAGTTATGGTGCCTAGGTATTTAGTAGAGTTAACTTGTTCTGATGGAACAATGTTGCAATTTATGTTGAGAGTTGCAGGTCGGTTATGATTATTGAATAAAATAGTTTTTGTTTCAGACAGATTTAATGTAAGTTTATTCTTTTGCAACCAATTCAATACACTGTTTAATTCGATATTAGTTTTTTCTCCAAATTGTTGGGATCGGTATCAGAAATAAGTAATGCTGTATCATCAGCAAAAATATTAGAAAAAATGGAAGACAGGGGGCGATGATTAATATACAATAAAAATAGCACAGGTCCAAGAGTCGAACCTTGCGGCACACCACAAGTGATTTGCATCTTATCAGGCTGAACTCCATTTGCAAAAACAAATTACTGTTTATTCTTTCAATATGATGTGAAAAATCTAGAGCCAAACCACGAATTCCATGATGGTTGAGTTTGTCTAGTAATATTTTGTAATTTACAGTATCAAAAGCTTTTTTAAAATCACGAAAAATACCACATGTGTATTGTCCAGAATCATTTAGACGTAATATATAGTTATGAAGTTGGTTTAAAGCCAGAAGTATAGAAAGTCCAGAACGAAAGCCAAATTGGTGTTTTGTAATTATGTTGTTAGTATCTAGGAAGCTGACCAAGTTTTTATGCATCAGTATTTCAAATAGTAATGGTTTAGTTGGTAACAACAACATTTTATTCGGAAATCTAAAGTTATTGCGTGCACCCAATACAGATACGTACAGCCAGTGGAAGCAAGAAAACGAGAGCTTCATCTGTCATCAAGAAGAGTGAAAACGAAAACTGTAAAAGATGTTTGGACCTGTGTATTGTATAGATCTTTGTGATAAAGATTTTTTTGATGGAGTTGTAGTGAGATTGTTATTAGTAGCTATTCTAGTGGGATAATTATGTCTTTCATTAATATGAGAATAACAACTGGAGATGAAACTTGGAAAGCAATTGTGAACTATTTTGTACATGTTTTGTACATACGATGTTATTGTGTGCTCCAGTTCTGTATAAAGTTTGTGCAGTTGTTCAAACGTTTAGCTCCTGCCGTAGTACTTTATTACTTTGATTACAAAAAAACAAGAACAATAAAAGCGAATTGCCGTATTAGTACACCTAAAAATTTTGGATTAAGCATTGTGTTTGACAAATTCATGGTTTGTCAATAATGCTTTCGCTGGTTTCAAGCGGTCCACCTGTTCCGAAACCGAGCATCGGTAGCAACATATACATTTACAAGGTTTATTCACAAATTTCAGTGGAAAGAACTTCATTGGTGGAGTTAGGCGCACTAAAGAAAACTATCGTCATGAAATCTTTTCTTGGAAAAAAACTTTTTTGAGAAAAAATTCTAATTTCAGTTTTAAAGAATTTGCCCATTAAAATATTTTTAGACGTAAGCCCATTCCTACTTTTGGTTTTGATTGCTCGAGTTTTTAAGATTTAGTAATAGTGTAGTATTACAAAGAATCACTAGGTAAATTTGGTAATACAAAAATTTTTTACGAAATCTTTGCCCTGTGGTCCATGCCCGCTTAATAGACTTGCATTTATTGGGCATGAGAGATGATTATGTCTGTTCTTGGCTCACTTCACAATCTTAATGTGTTCTCCTGTTTTGTTGGGTAATGTCAATTTGGTTGCTTCTTCACACTTTTCATCCTTTAAGCATCCGTTGACAATAACCGTTTGACGTGCATTGAACGTTCTCTACGACATCCATCGTCACAAGGTCTTTTTCACACATTGCATCAAAGCTGCTAATGAACATCCGGCAATTATTTCACAGTCACGTTTTTCAGGGAGGCATTCTCAACAGAAAGCGGATATTCGCATGCTTTGCTTTACTAGCTACAGGAAATGCACGTATCATGCGTCATGTCCGTTATATCAGCTTTGTCAAACTCAGAACGGCCAAAAGCTATCGCGTTCTCGAGAATGTGCTTACTTGCTGCCACTCTAAAATCCTTGCAAAACAGTTTAACCCAGGGGTGTCAAACTCGTTTCAGTTCCGGGGCCATGTCAAGCACATTTAATCTCAAGCGGGCCGGACCAATGTAATCATTGCATAACACCCTAGTTATAAGTAATGACAGCTTCCAACTGTTTTCATAACTTAAATGCAAAAATTCCAAGCTTATCTGAAAATCATTATATTAGCACATTTAAGGAGCAACCTTTACGAAACTCTGCAACATCATGACGTTTCTTGATAAAAAGTTTGTTCAGTTTTACGACATTAATGACTTTGAAACCAACCGAAACGAAAACACAATGTCTAAAAAATCAACCGAAATGAAATATTTCGGAATAACCGAAACGGTTTCGGTCAAATATCCGTTTCGAAGACATCTACTCGTTTGCAGCTAAGTGCAGTATTCTAGAGTCTAGACCACCCGAACTGGCACCACATTGTGCAAACTAGCGGAAACTTGAATTTTTCTTCTACCTTGGAAATGCATAAATTTTTACGCAAAACATAGAGCTTGTGACAATGTACGAACAATATGCCTCCATCAAACGAAACGCGTTTGTAATGAAACTGCTGACTAACACTATGTTTACTCACTGTTGCAAGCGTTGAGTGTCTTGAAATATTTCCACAGTAACCACTCATTGCTGCAGAACTTTATTTCAGGGCGCAAAGAAGCAGTGCACATAACTAAGTCAGCGATTTAGGCCTACGCCTGAAATTTGGCACTTTTAGCTTTCGCTGGTGTATCAAATCAGGTGTCAAATCTTGTGTAGCAGGCACTTTCAGGATGTCATTTAAGTGAGAATGTGTGAGCCTTGAGCGCAGCTTTGTTTTATTGATGTTTATCACAAAGAATACTTGTTCACAAAGATATGTCGTCCCTAACATGCACAAAACGTTTGTAGTAAGGGATGTCACTTTGGAGTAGCCTGAAAAAACATGCCGATAGAATGTGTCCAAGGTCGCCAAGGCAAACTTGGTCTTCAAATCTGAATCACACTGCAAGTCAATTATTTCAAGTTGAAAGTCAACGGACAGATCAGAGGGGTTTACTACGAATGGCGAGTAAAAGACTTGAAAGTCCGTCATACGTTTCCCAAAAATCTGAAATCGTTGCTTGAACTCCCGCAATAACTCTGTTATCTTATCTTTGTATTGATTCAAGACACTGTTTAGTCCTGTGGCACGCACACTTTTTAGACAAAGGAAATGAGCAGTGCCATCACAGGAAAGTTGTGTCTCCCACAAGGACAACTTCAACTTGAATGCACGTATGGGTATAGTGTCGTAATATTATGTGACACGTCTTTTTCGGCCTTGCAACATTCTGTTCAGATTATTCAAGTGCTGTGTAATATCCACATAAAGGCAAGGTTTTGCATCCATTCTGAGGATTGAAATTCTACAACTGGCTTGCCCTTTTTCTTCATAAAGTTTGCAATTTCCTCACGTAAATAAAAAAACGCTTTAGCACGGCACCTCGACTTAGCCATCTCAAACTTTACGTAGCAAATTTCATTTAGAGTTGTACCTAGAACTCCGAAGGTTTCGAAATCGACATCGCTGGAACTCAAGGTATATTTTTTCCCGGAGTTCTAGTGTTAAACTTCATCAACAGTAGTTGAGCTTTTGCATATTCATACCTGTTTGAAAGTTCAAACCGTTGTGAACATGCAAAAGCAAATGTGCAGAAAATGGGAAATTTTCACATGAGACAAACAGAGAAAAACAACAAAATATAAGCAATTGCGTCAAGGTTTCAAGTAATTGAAATCTAGTCACCATTTGTTGGAGTATAACTGGATAAACTTTTCATGCAAACAAAGAAGTTTTTACTTTACAAAATCATCCCGTGGGCGAGATTAAACCACGCAACGGGCCGGTTTTGGCCCGCGGGCCGTATGTTTGACACCCCTGGTTTAACTGAATTCGCAGCTGTCTTTCATCTTGATTCATCTTTATTTGATCCCAGAGCGGTGTGCAGCACAACTTTGTTTCCACACGAAGTGTTTTGAAAGGCTGAAACATTGAGCAGTGATGTAACCGCAATCTAAATCTACAAATGTTGTACGTTAAGTTCCAAAGCGCTTCGAAAGTATTCTCTGCGTTTTTGCTAACTTTAAATATTGACTTGCTGGATCCTAAACAAAATCTACTATCGTGAACTCCTTTTTTATTTGGGATTAAGCTCAGCTTATGGAATGACGTTTGTTAATTTCTTGGTTGTTCAGCCTAGGAAAAAATGAAAAAAGCATATAATATTTATAGCAAATAGTAGAGAAAAATGAAAAAGCACAAAGTATTAATAGCAAATAATAGTTTTTTTTATGAATAAGATTAATTCAAAATAAGCAAAGCCGGAAGCAGTTTCAAGCCGAGAGAAAGTAATGAACTTTTTCATTGCTGCATGTACGCAAACAATGTTTTTCACAAGGTAACACTAAACCATGTAGCGAGTAACAGCTATTGCGTTGAAGTTAATTGTTAAGGATGTGGAGCAACCTGATTAGACGTTTGCCTTCATTGTTTACTATAATGTGTTTGTACTTCATGCTAGTAAATCAGCATTTTCATCTTTTCGAAAGCGGTACACGTGTAGGTAATATGCTGAAAATGTCTTCAAAGCAATCAAGAAGTCCAACAACGAAAAGTTTTTCGAGAAAAATCAGCCATTGAAAATTATGAAAACTACTGGTAAAAAAATCTTTAAAATCTTCTTTAAATATGTATTGGAAAACTTCTTGGAAAATAATTAGCAGTTACTGGCGGGGAATCAATTTATTCTGGTCAAACGTTTGCAACCTCCGAAACAAAATATTAAAACAGTCAGCAACAGGGTCTCAATATTTCCATTGAAAAACAGAAGCATTATCTCACAAAAATTTTTGTTAAAACGGAAGTAAAACTGCTCTTTCTTCATGACATACTAAAATCTCTTATGTTTGTATCTGCCGCTGTTCGGACAAAAATTTCGCCTACAGCTTTGTAAGCCGTCACCATTGGCTTATTAGTGGAAAACTGTTTTTGGACACCTGAGGAAAGTTTGCCTTGAAACAAATTATATCAGTTGAATATAGGTTTCGCTTTATTTTGTAAATGTAGTTTTCAGTGGAAGGAGTCGTTTTGACCAATAACACTATTCATAAATTTATCTTCTATCTTTTTAAAACTTTTATGGAAACATATGCCTGGAAGGATGCAATTCGAGAATGCATTGAGTTGATTTTATGCAAGCATGGGCGCATGTAGGTTGTAACTTGCAAGCATCAACTTTTAAATGATTGATAAGTTTGTAAAAATTTGGATCAACAGATCAATCTTGTTTGAGTTAAAGTTTAAAGAATATTTAAAAATCTTACGAAAGCCTTCGTCTGACAAAATTATATTATCCCTGTAAAACTCAAATTATTGATGGAAAGCAATGGAGAAAAGTTTTGAAGGTTTGTTTTTTCTGAGCAACATAGCCCTTATCACATCTTTTGTCAAACGTAGCAATTGGTGCAAAGAGAGACATACAGAATTTTCAATCCTGCGACTATCACAAATTTTTCAAACTCCTTTCTAATGCGTAAATAACGTAGCAGTTCGTATTGTCTCCTTCCTGCTGGATGCTAGTCTTCTTCCTGCGTTCGCCTTCTTTTTGTTCCAGATCACGATTTTATGCTGACACATTCGACCGAACTATCTGCTTCCTGGTGGAATCAAATGAACTGCTTTCAAAAAAATTGTTGTTTTCTTTTGTGATATTTTTGTTAGCTCTGGACTGGAGGAAACTCCAATGTTAAAAACAGGCCTGAAAGTAACCACCAAAAATAGAAAAAACAGCTGTGGAAAACAGCAGTAATCAACAACTGTTTCTGCTTTGAAATAAGTGTAGTGTAAATGCAGCAAGTTGGCAACTGGCAAGCAGGTTCGTCTGTGCAAAGTCCGTGGTGCATTATATTGCATCAGCAAATTCTCATGTTACTTTACAATGTTAGCGCACTTCTGCAAAGACCTGTTAGTAACGCGAGACTTATACAAATGGAGACATGACTGATCAAATGAGTATTTTAAGCTTCTCTGAAAACTTAAGGCGATTTCGAACGCTTTGTTTACTTTTATTTTCTGTCTCCAAAACGAACTGCGTGCACTTTGGTAAAACCTTTGAAACACATTTCTTAAAGGCTTTGCCATCTTTACGCAAGATCCATGCCTTCGAATATTGACGGAGTCAGCTCACAGTCCAAGCCAGGTATGTAGAACTGAAACAAGGCAAGCAGTTAGCCCTCAGTTCTGACGCAGCCTGAATATACTTCTAGTTTGTATCGATGATAAACAACCACCAGCCACGAAAATAGGAAAGCTGCCTTAAATTTCGCAGATGTTGCAAGTAAAATGCTTTTAAGTAGGTGAGAAAACAAGTGATTGTAGTCTAATACCTTGCCAGTAGTTGCATGATGGGTGCAAAAGCAATTTGTGTGTCATAGTAGTAGTGAGCAGCAAGCAATGCACCTCTTGTATGGGATACGAAACTCTTCTTTGAGCTCTTTAGTTGACAGTGAAGGATGTACGGAAAACTGCATCCTAAAAAAAATACTTGCTGCCAGCCGTAATTATCCTCACCATCACTGATCGAATGCGAACGCGGAGTTTCAATATTCAGGATAATAACATGATTTATGAAAATCACAATTGTCGGACTCAGACGTTCAAGTTTATATTTAACTCCAGCTTCTTAAAGTAAAAACTAGTGAACAACATATTTTTATTTCTGCTGCCTGACGTCACACATTAGTGCTCGTGATTGATTTCGCAAAAAAGCACATCGCTGTAATAGTGTGAATGGCACTGGTTTGCTCAAGGAATGACATTTTTGGTGAAATGCTCTAAGTTATCATTGAGTTCAATTTTTTCAGAACCATGATAACGTTATAAGTAACGGCAGTATAATCTTTTGTGTTGCAGTGATATGCACTGCGTTCATTTGCTCTTGCTTCCCAAAACTTATGATTGAAAATGCAGACAATGTTTTGCTTAAGATCTGATGTTAATTTATTACCGCTGAAGAATAAGGAAAAGTCTTTACACTTCTTTCAAGTAAAAACAAAAGATAACCTAACGCGATAACAACATACGGACACTTACGTATTAGAAAAACTTGAATAGCCTTTACCAACGGCTTCAATATCAATAATTCAGTTAAGAAGTTGCAATTTTCACCAATTAGCGAGAAACAACGCGGATCAGAGAAGTCAGTTGCAAGGCCTAACAAAAGAGGCTTGAAAACGTCACACTTGCCAGCAGAAGCTTTTCCTGTGACGCCCACTTTATGCGTCATTTTTTGTTGAGGCAACCGGTGGTTGAGTTCCGGTGCGCTGACACTGCGTGCCGTGCAGTTTGTTAAATCAGGAGCGTGGTTTTCGAAGTTTAAGGAGCTCTTTGATGCACAGGAAAATGAAAGTGGAAGAAAGAGGGGTCATTTTTCTCGGTTCAGGATTTCGGTTAGTGGATACGAATGTTGCCACAGTAAAATAAGTAAGCGGGCTCAAAAATTCCCTACGATTTGTAAAATGATTTCAATCGAAACATCTCAATACAGAGACACTTACACAGCTACAAACATCTTGCTCAGGTCCAGGTAAAAAAGAACGTAGCTATTCTGAGATAAGCCTTCCAATATAAGTGAATTGCGCTGTAATTTTTTGTTTGTAAACTGTTCTTCATTAGGCATTGATAGATTTGAAAGGTCAGAAAAGTGTAAACGCATCTTTGCGAAGCGGTATGTTTCCTAGCGCCAGTTATGATAGCCGCTTTGAGGCATACCTCTATAGTTCAGAATACAACAAGAACACATTTTCACGTGTTTCAGTCATAAACGAGGTAAGGTCGCTGCCTAAAATAATGTTTGGCAGCGACCTTACCTCGTTTGTGACTTAAAAGTGCATTTCTTTCAGCTTTCCAAAACTCAAAGCACGTTTCGCCTTTCATGACAGGAAACGTGCTGAGCTTGATACGAGTGAATCTTCATTAAAAATACCTGTTTTAACCTATGCGCAATAAATCTCTCTCTGCTCCTCAGACAGCCTATGTGACCAGCTATGAAGTTTGAAAAAATCCTTTGTCAAAGTGTTTTTAGTTTATTTTGGAAAATACTTTATAGGACAGGGGTTCCCAACCTGGGGTACATGTACCCCCAGGGGTACATTTGCCTATCCGAAGGGGTACATTTAAGGTTTGCAATAGAAGAGAAAAATATATTCACATATTACTTATTTCCCAATACTTATATATCATGGAATAATATTTACAAAAATCCTTATATGCGTATTGTTAAATATATCTATGAATAATGAATCATGATAAAATATTTTGTCATAAGAAATTTTCGGGGTACATGTTTATCTGTCAAAATGCTGAAGGGGTACATGCTAATCGTTTAAAATGCTGAAGGGGTACATGCTCATCTGTGTGAATGCTGAAGGGGTACATGCTCATCTGTGTGAATGCTGAAGGGGTACATGCTCATCTGTGTGAATGCTGAAGGGGTACATGCTCATCTGTGTGAATGCTGAAGGGGTACATGCTCATCTGTGTGAAT
>Ga0210059_1001859_pt1 | contig 32367 bp, 16 predicted proteins | sample Ectturendosymbi2_FD_188042 | JGI IMG/M metagenome (GOLD analysis project Ga0210059, IMG submission 188042) | Ecteinascidia turbinata endosymbiont from Florida, USA - Sample 2 (SPAdes) (version 2) | ecosystem: Host-associated > Tunicates > Ascidians > Unclassified | place: Key West, Florida... | reverse complement strand
CTGCATACTAGTCCATCGCACGGTGAAAGCCCTTCTCAAATGGCCGCTGCTGCTTCACACAAGTAACTCGTTGCTAGGTGGGCGTGGCTAGACAGGGTTCATCAATGATCTGGAACGTTATCCGCACTGTGATTGGCGGAAAACCTCTTATTCAGCCAATAAGGTTACATTTTGTAAATATGCGCCCCGGAGCCGGTCATTTTCGGTGGAGCCGGAGCTGTTTTTAAAATTTAGCTGGAGCCGGAGCTAGAGCTGTTTTTAAAATTTGGCTGGAGCTGGAGCTGGTGGTTAATGTCGCAGTTCCGGCACCGGACTGTTTCTGAAATGCAACATCCACCACTATTTGCTAAGCGCGCTGAAAAACAAGGCTCTCTGAGCTGGCTCACATCACCGACTATAGTCAATTATGAATTATGACCAAACAATAGCGCTCAGTGATGTATGCAAGTGGCTAGTCCAGTGATTCTTAACCTGGGGTAAATTTACCGCCAGGGGTAAACCCAGGAGTAAATTTCATCCTCCTAGGGGGGAAATTTACTGAATCGTAAATTATAGGAAACGTACATTTTTACAAATTTTGCAAAATATAATATCCTCAATTATTAGGCTAGTTAGTCACAGGACGAAGTACAAAAGTACATCGGACACTTTTTTGTTCGTATATTTAATGAGAGGCTTTGATGTCAGGCGTCATAGAGCATTGTTACGAAGTAGGTATACGGATATATCACACAAACTCGAGATGTTGCACCCAGTGGTGGGTTTAAGGTTGGGGGGGCCCGAGGCAAGACTAAAAACGGGGGCCCCTCTGATGATGTCATCATTCTTAGCCAACCGTGATAAGCACTTTGATCAAGCCTAAGATACGGCCACTGAAGGTTAGGCTTACGCTCGTGGGACTACGGCATGGCGGACATAGCAGGAGAAAATGCAAAAGGGTGTTCTTGATACAAAGTTTTGATAACACTGGAAAATGGGAAGACAAAGCTGGCAACACATAAAAGTTAGGCAATAGCAAGTTGGCATCGCCTCCACTTTTTTATTTTCACGCACCATTTCCCTGCATTCACCATCAATACACCACAACGTTTACACCTTAACCTTTAAAAGTTTCACACTTTCCCCCTTTGATAAAATGCTTGGTATTTGGTATCCTGAATTTGTTCACGTTCATGGGAATAACTGAAACCACAAACAACAACCAAGAATATTCAAAACAAAAAATTTGTTTCAAATATTATCCTTTTGACTACAAGAACATAGCATGCAAAATCGTCCAACCGGAGACTTGTTTTGGAAATCTTTGAGGCTGGATTAGTCAAGGCTGCCCTCATCTTGCATTGACACTAGTTGTTTGAAAAATGTGCAAAAGTAGGAAATAATTTATCATATACCTTATTGCAAATACTTCTAGCAAGTAGCCTACACAATTGATTAAATCTGTGCTAAGAAAAAACGGTTGAAGTTATACTGGCCTACAACTGGCCAAAAAAATTTAACATCACCTAGCAAGCCTACCACAAACCAAACACTTACTAGTCAAGCTTCAAATAACGTTTGACTTCAAGCATGAGCTAAATTCAAACCACCTAAAATATCTGAAATATCTGTAGAAAAAATGAGTACTCATAATACTCAAAAAATGCCATATCTGCTGCTTGATAGGAAGCATGAATGTAGCCTTGCTTATTAGCAGTCTTTGCAGCACAACAGCAATAATACAAAATTACTTTGTAAACTAAAAAGATAATATTCTATAAGTTAAAAGATGTAGTATGGTCACTGCTAAAACAATTGCATGTTGTCTTATTTTCTGATGCAAATGTTCACTAAGAAAGGTAGAATATCACAAGAAATGAGAAATTTGTCTAACCTTTTCATTTCAGAGACATAAAAAAAAAATCTTTGATAAGAATATGAATGATCTAAAGCATGTATTTATCAACCTCATTTTTACAAAATTTGAGTTTTGTGTATGGCACATCTGATTATGCACTAGACAGACATAGCTACTGTTAACAACTTGGGTGTGAACCTGCACTCTCCTCTGTAGGCTCACCAGTACCACTTGCTACAATAACAAATCTGTCCAGAAGACCTTTACATTTTTCATCAATCTTCATGCTTTCTTACTTTTCCCTTGTTTTTTTCTGCTCCACTTGGATATTTCATGTTAAACTGTGGCATTTTCAAAAAATTAAACACTCTAATCTCTAAAAATCATCATTTGCTATAAAAAATTTTCATATTGTATAAAAAGTTATCTTTTGGTATAAATATTTGCTCTTATTTGATAGGGTCTTTTCAGAACTTTTTGGAATAAATTTAACCCACAATTTTTTAGGTAGGCTTATAGAATTGTGTTTGAAGCTTTTCTTGATTTGCACCTTGGAAATGGTGGTGGGGTCGCTTTGAAAAGATAGTACTTACACATTAAAGTTGCTGTTGGCAGCCTCTTTTAAAGCAGGGAATGTTACGTTACAGTTAATGTTGGGGCCCCTTTGAAAGCATAGTACTTACACATTATAATTGCTGTTGGAGGCCCTTTTGAAAGCATAGTAGGCCTACTTACACTTATAATTGCTGTTGGAGGCCCCTCTGAAAGCATAGTAGGCCTACTTACACTTATAATTGCTGTTGGGGGCCTCTTTGAAAGTAAGGATTTTTACATCGCAGTTACTGTTGGGGGCCATTTTGAAATCAAGGTACTTACACATAACAATTGCTATTGGGAGCCCCTGTGAAAGCAAGGTACTTACACATTACAGTTGCTGTTGGGGGCCCCTTTGAAAATAGAGAACTTGCAACTTACACACTACAGTTTCTTTCAGGGGCCCCTTCGATGAAGTTTAACAGCAGAGTACATACATATTTCAGTTGCTGTTGGGGCCCCTTTGAAAGCAAAGTACTTGCACATTACAATTTCTGTAAGGGGCCAAAATAGCAAATTACTTGCTTATGATCTGCTTTGTAGCACAATATGTGAGTGAATAATACGTCTTTCACCAAAAATAAGGAAAATTTATGCGCGTAACACCTCAAGGGGGGCCCCCAAAAAGGGGGGGCCCGAGGAAAGTGCCTCGCTCGCCTCCCCTTAAACACACCACTGGTTGCACCTTGGATTATGATTCAGAGTTACACTTAGTGATAAGTGTTCTCTTTTTAGTTCATCTTGACACATGTAAGCCACCAGATTTATTTGAGCACCTCATGCGCGCAACACTGTTTCTGTTCACGACTTCATTTGGAGTTTGTACGTAAAAGGAAATTGTGGCCCTTTAACGACCGCGCGAGCCAATAAATTGACTTTAGTTTTTTTGGTTATAACTCGCCAGCGGCTATAGCTAGAGAGTTGTTCAAACCCTCTACGGATGCGTCAAGTCTTCTTGGTTCTATTAAAAGAAACTTTTTTTGTTTTGGGATAGGGGTTCGACTGGGAGAGGCTCGCAAAGTGGGGTTTTCTGTGTTTTTTGACCAATTTTGACGGGCCCTGGACGCCAATCCAACGGGCCAAAATTTTGGCTCAAACTTGTTTTGAAAACTAAATTATCTCCCGCGTCGATAGAACCCTTGCTTGACCTTCTAGCATGTCTGGAACCAAAGTGATGGCCCAAAAACCCCATTTTACCCCCAAATTCAGAAAATGCATGAGTCTCCCACTGGCGGCTCCTTATAACAGGCGATAGGTCCCCGCCAGAAGGAGCTAGCGAGCTATACGAGCCCACGAAAGATTCATGAAGTCTTCTAGTTGGCACTGAAAAAAAAACATTTTAGATTTGGGTTCGGGATTTTAGGTGGGTGGGGTTAGAAAAAGTGTAGTTTTGGCTTTTTTTTTGTTGTTTCATTAAGACGTCATCACCTCGACAAAGGGCCAAAATTTTGACTCGAGGTTTGGTTGTATTCTAGGCTGGAATATGAAGCTTTAGAGGCCTAGATCGACTTCCTAGCGTTTCTGGTGCCCACGTAGGGGCCAAAAGACCCCAAATCGTTGAGGACAAGCTTGAGTAATTTCAGAGGATCTCCCTAATTAAAATCCGGAAGTTTGGCCATAGCTTTTGAACCAGAAACGCTAGAAAGTCCATCAAACCCTCTAAAGACTCGTTTTGAAGCTTAGAATAAAAAAAAACTTCAAGTCACCAAATCTGATGGATGGTTCGACTCCCCGGAAGTGACGTCATTATCCAAATTCATAGAAATATGCATGAACAACCTCTGAATATGCAAACATTAACAGAAAACCCGTGATCTCAAGCTGAAAATATTTTTTTTTCAGTCTAAACTACTAGTCTTCACGAATCTTTAGAGGATTTGAACAGCTCTCTAGCCTATTCTAACAGCGAGTTATGGCCATATCCAAAAGGGGTGTTATTCCACCCTGGTTACCTTTTTTAGGGGTAGGATTTTTGACTAGTTTTTGGTTTTTTGGCATAATTTTTCATCCAGATATGCTAGAAAGTGAATCAAGGGCTCTGAAGACTCGTGCGATAGCCTAGTTTCATAAAAATATTTGGGTCAAAACGTGGGCCCATTAGATGGGCGTCCAGGGCCGTGCAAACTAGGCCATTAGAATACGAAAACACCCCCACTTGTGACGCCCCCCAAGAGAACCCCAAACCCAAAAGTGAAAATGTTTTTTTTGACTCGAAACTACTAGACTTGCTGAATCCATAGAGGGTTTGAACACCTCTTTAGTTATAGCGGTTGGCGAGTTATAACCAAAAAACCTAGAACCAATTTATTGGCTTTTGCGGTCGTTAAAGAAAAATCTTCTATTGTGCAGTAAAATTCACTGTTTTCGGAATTGTCCGAGTCTAGCGCCATTTTTCTCTTTCTTTTCACAGCATGCTGTAGACTGGACAGCGGACAGCCTTTTTTGGTCTTTTTGGTGAATGAGTTATGCATGAGTCAACATATGCAGGTTTCAACATTCTCAGTTATTATTTCGAAGAAGACTTAGCTACAATCATACGTTAACTTAGGGTCGACTACATCATAACAGATGTTGTTCAAAAACCTCAGTGTATCTTTTTCTCCAAAGTGCCTGGTAATGGTTCGATGAATCCGTCAATTTTATAAGCTCGTTTCACTCCATCCCACACACATACATGACAACCACATGTCTTTGCAGACCAACTGCGCTTAGTTTCGTGCTGTAGGAACTCTGCCTATCAGTGGCGATTCTTAGGGGTGGGGCTTGGTGGGCCATAGACCCCAAGATTTTTGCTTGGCCCTCTGTTTGGCCCCCCAGTGTTTTTCTTAATTTCTCGTTTAAGTTCATTTGGTTGACATATACAGTAGATAATTTTCGGCCAGCAATATTTTAAACGATTATCTAGATACCCTCTAGCCTGCATTCAATATTTCCTGAATGCATAATAAGCTGTGTTGTTGTTTTTGACGGTCGGGTAACTAGACTTGTTTATGACGACACACACCAGTGTTTGCTCGGATCCTGCGTGAAATTTAGTCAGACCGCGGTCGTCGCGTTGAAAGATTCATATCGAAACTAAGAAACAATCGCAGAAATGGGATAATTTATCTTTCGTGCATTTTAGTGTGAGATGTAATTGGATTACATTATTGTCAACAGATTGTTGCTTGCCCCAGTAGCAAAACATTTGTGAAAGCATTAAGAATTGGTTTCAGGTGATTTATCCGAATTTATCCTGCCTACAGTATTGCGTTATGTTGCCTTGTGTATGCGACTTCGAAACATCTTACGTAAGTGGTTCCTGACTATAGTTTTAACTCTACCAACATGTCCTGCAACCTCATAGATTTCTTACGGATTTTCTGTAATGATTCAGAAGCAATTATTTCGCGTGTTTCAGCTTACTGCCACGGAGGTCAAACATTTCCATCAGAAAAACTCTCGGAAGAATTCGCAAATCATATTCATTTAGTGAAAATGATTTGAAACGTGAAATAGCTTTGACAAAGAATTTGCTTCGGAAGGAGTCAAAGCTGCCTATATCGCTCGAATAACTTTTTCATTTATGGCTCTTTAAATGCTGCGTTTGATTGTTGCTGATAGCTGTAACTCTTCCCGTCACCAGCGCTTCATGCGAGAGAAATTTTTCAAAATTGAAATTAGTGAAAACATTTCCCAGAAATTCCACCACCAGTAAAATATTGGGTAACACTGATCTAGTTTCAATTGAAAAGTTCTAGCTGCAAAACAGATCTAGATGATTTCGTTGATGAATTTGACAGTCGACATTATAATCGAAGGATTAAGTTACACGACATAAAATTCAAACGTTGACCGTGCAGGGATCTGTGTGATATTTATATTGCTCATTGTCTATTTGCCTCAATCTTTTCAGGTTTAGAGTCAGGTTTTCCTCAATAATGACCATAAAACACAACATCATTCTCGATTGATTCCCAAAGATGACATGAGAGTGCCTCTTTCAACCTCTGTTCCCAGAATCGCAAACATTGTGCGCAGAAAACAAGCACAAAAAACTCAGTGAATGACTGGCTGATTTGAAATTTTTTGTCATTTTCAGACAAAAAAGAAACTTTTTAAACATGGCTGTGCATTCCTTCTTCCAAACGTTACGTCCCTTGATTCACTGATATGCCGGTTCATATGAATTTGTTTTCAAAATTTCAACAATCTCAATGAACCACTTCTTAAAAGTAGCCTATTCTTGCTTATATGTAAGAGCATTTTAGGGTTAAAGTTTCATCTCAGAGACATAAATTTCGTACAAGCATTACCCCAGAATTGCTTCCAGTAAGCACAAAAATTAATGTATCTGAGTTAAAGTTTACAACGTTTTTCCAGGAGAACAAGCCCCGGAACGTCTCCGGAAAAGCCACGCCTTGACACACTAAATATTGTTGGGGTAAAATCAATTTTTTGATTTTGTTAAAGGGTAAATGAGACAAAAAAGGTTAAGAACCACTGGGCTAGTCGACCTGCTTGCCCGCACTTGGGAATTGCACCGAGATTGTTTACACAGGTCAGTAGTAGTTGACTAGCTGTTAGTGAAATTAGGGTTAGTTTCAGTGCTGCGGCATTGCGATTGAGTTACTTGAAGTGACAATTCCTTTCACATGAACTAATGGACCCTACTTGCGCTTTCCAAGAACACTGAAACTTGTTTTGACACGATGTACATGCCGTTTATCTCTCATATTAGCAAAATATATCTCTCACTTTTGCAAAAATATTTTATTTTTCACCGAAAAGAAAGCTCTCGTCCAAAATACCCACAATTAAAGTCAGTACCCAACGCCGATAATAATTGGTTAAAGCAGATCCCCTGTGAGTTTTGCAACTGATCTTATGGATATAGGTGTGTGTCAAGAATTTAAAAAACAAGAAAAATGGAAAAGTGCATTCTACCGGTCTCCACAGTCCACGCAGTCTCCACAGTCCACACATCGGCTACGCAACACTGTCGCAAAATGCAGTAGGCTTTCATGATGATACCGTCTCAAATGGCTTTTCAAGTGAAGTTATTCGAATATTCTGTAACCACCGTAACAAAAAGCTCAAACAATTGAGCCTACCAACCAACTCCAGACTTAACTCTTATTCACTAATTTCTGCCGCGCTGCTATTGTGTAGAGCAGGGGTTCTCAAACTTTAGGTGTTATGGAGCCGATGAAGAGATTGACCATAATTTACGGAGCCCCACAATAAATTTTATTAATGCTGTTATTGCTTCTTTGGAAAGTTGCAAAATTAGCCAAGTCAGTATTTTAATAAGTAAACGTATAGGTCGCGGAGCCCTGGGGCTCCGTACGGAGCACTTTGAGAATTTATGGTGTAGAGGACGAAGATAGGTAGGTTAGCTGTGTTACCGTCAACTGATTGGATCAGAATGTGCAACACTTTAGAAGCAGGAACATGACCGAGAACCAAAATTTAGATTATCGCTCGTGCACTGACAGTCAAGGGCGTACGCAAGGGAGTTGGGGTTACCCCCCCCCCCCTTGAGTTTGATATTTTACAAAAACTTTATTACCTGCACAAAGGAGATTATTGTTTCTGCATACTTTTTTCTTGTTAATTTGTCGACTTAATGCAAATACGCTGAATCAATTTGCATGCAAATTTCAAGGAACGTTGTAAAAGGGCCAAAAAGTAATAATTAGGTTTCGGTAGGAATCTGGGTTATCGTCTGCGTGTAGAAGCCATATCACCACTTTTTGCAGACCTTTCGTCCACTACGCATATTTAAGATTGTGTTCCGCGATAGTTCACTTTATCCGAAACAATTACATTTATTTTATAACGTGTTTAGCAAAAAGAATACGATATATAGCATGTGCAGCAAACAGAACTGCATTTATTTTGTCTGCTAAGGCCAATCAGCACAAGTGCGGACCGCATTGGCTACATTACCAATTGTTGTAACATGATAGAACGGTTGCACGAGCTCAAAAACAGCACTTGTAAACATAGAAGTATTCAAGCGTTTGATAATGTCTCAGCAGGAAAAAAGGAAATCTAAGTTTGCTGGACTTCTGTAAACAACAAAAAATTGAAAGATTTCTTGCGTACTGTATGCGCATTCTCAATTCTTGTGCAATTTAGCAAGATTCGGTTTTTCAAAACGGGGTGTGCGCCTGCCAGTCCAGCCGCACTTCTATGCTCGACTGCTTGTATTCGTCAAGATATTAGTGCAGCCTCATTTTGCAGTTGCAAATTGCTCTGACGAATTGATGAGTGTGTTTTCCTCCCCTGTTGCAGCTTGATATTTTGCAGTTATGAACTGCTGTATCGTATAGTGCAGGGGTGGCCAAACCTGCTCTATGCATGAGCCGCATATCGTAAAACCCAAGTTTCAAAAAGCCGCAACATGAAAACCTAAAATCGGTTGCAACACTGCCAAGTCTATTTAGTGGAACTTCAGCATTCGTTAAAATAATGTCAAGAGCAGTTTTAAATGTTCAGGAAGCTGAACTGAAACAATAGAGACCTTGGGAAGGCTGCTATCCTAACAGTTTGACAAGTTATGGCCAAAAATAGAGCTTGAAAATCTCTCACCCACCTAGTGGAGATTTTGCTTTTTGCTCAAATAAAATTTTCCAGTCAAAATTTTGGCATGAAATTTGGTGGGATGGTGTAAAACACTGAAATTTACTTTTTTGGCAAGTTTGGGTGTTGTTGGCTACCTGCTGGCTGAAAAGTAGCTTGAACCTCAGAATACCTTCAAATTCCGTGGTTTTTGTCCCCTTACCCTCCACCAATACAAGTGTCAACTTTTTTGTTCATCATTACAAAGGTACGGTCTTCGCAAACATTTTTTATGTGGAAAGTTTATTTCCAACGTGTTTGGTTTAGGCGCTGTAGCCTACTGAATGAACACAACTAGGTTCTATTAGCCTACGTGAAAACAGTTTTACTCCTGTAATGACGTCACAATGACTTCAGAGGTGGGCGCAACCTATCTCAAAATGTGTGGGGCAGTCTTACCAATCCGTGGATACCTTCAGTGACTCTCTTGCCTAATCCTTTCAGAAGTTATGGTTGACGATAGCTTCTCGCGCCAAAATTTTGGCGGGCGCGGGACTTACAGGGTGTTGTATCTGCGCTTGCTTTTATTCTCCGTGTTGTCAAAAGAAAGAAAAAGAAACAATGACAAGGAAGTTTCGGTAAACACGAACTGCTAGACTTATAACCACTCTATTTGATGTAGTTGGAGATGTGACGCTTCATAAAATGGAATCACGATAAACTTGCCAATAATAACGAACTACCCACAACCAGGGCTGCGGAGCTCTTGTAAAAATGAAATGACTCCGGATCCGGAACTGTGTTTTTTCATCACATGGCACCGGCTCCGCTCCGGCTGTGCTTTGTTGATATACTTCAACACTTTTGGTATAATGCTTAGTGTCCTTCTTGTAGCAAGTGAGCGTATTATTCCAGCATACTTTGAACTAACCTTAAACACTGCTACCACTACCAGGTGTTTGGTCTACTGTAGAGTAGTCGAAGTGGGTAAAAATTATTTTTTTAAAATCCGACTTCGGGCTGGTCCTTTGCTTGCCGATTGTCACTGTTTGTGCCACAAAAAATGCGTAAGGGTCACACTTTGCGTTTTTACACAAAGACTTAGTCTCACAAAATGCGCAAACATGCGCTGCGCTGGTGTTGACTGACTTGTCCACACCACACTCGGAAGTAATTCGACAGTCTGATGCGACTAGAACAAGTCACAACTTGAAATAAAAACGCAGTGTGACCCTAGTAGAACCGACCATCTGATTCTGCTGCGGCGACCTATTTCGATGAAATTAATTGGTTGCGAAGCATGAGCGAATCATGGCAACTGTCGGCAGTGGCGCACGCAGAAAATTTTCATGAGGGGGTTTCATTCAGTGGCATATGGTGGTCACTTGTATTTGGTGTGTGCTGTTTGTGACGTCACAATTTGACGTTATAGTTATATTTCCTAACCAACGTTTTGGCGAAGATTGTTGACATAATATACATATTTTTCTACATCTACTCTCCTTATTTTGTGTGTCATTGCACTGAATAATGAATATAAACTATTAGCGGTCCAGGTTAGGCTATCGGAGTAAAATACATTCAGCGCTATACGACACAGCAGTTCATAACTGCAAAAATATCAAGCTGCACGATACAGTAGTTCATTCACTATACCAGGGGTGGCCAAACTGCGGCTCTTCGAACCGTTGCATGCGGCTCTTTGAGCTTTCCGAAAAATTAGATATGTATAGTTGTCCTGTCTTTTTACTATTGCAAAATTTGCAAATATTGTAAAGTGGTACTGTGTTAGCTATTACGTGCCGTATATTCAGGGCCGGCGCTAGGTGGTTGGGCCCCCCCCCGAACCTGGACGTTGGGGTCCCAATATACAGTACATTGCATTTAACACATAGTATTTGCGTAAACAAAAACATCGATTTATTTTAACAAATGCTTACAAAAGCATTTTTTACAGCATCAGAACAACGTATAAAGCTGACAAACTTAAGCATTTGCTATGTTTCAAGCTAGGAAAATGACTTTTCCAAGTTTTAAAAAATGCAAATGTTTTTGTCAACTCAAACATATCACATATTTTAGCAGTTTCGCTTTCAATAGGTATCATTGCCAGATTTGTTAGTTTTTCATCAGTCATAGTTGATCTGTGAAACGTTTTGATTAGCCTCAACTTGCTGAAGCTCCGTTCAGCAGTACTGCGTATAGCAGTGACCGGCAAACGTTCATTAGAATGGCCCCAAGCCCCCTTTCTTTGGACCTCTGCAGTAATTTTTCCAGGGGGGCAACGTCAACATTTTTCTTATACTTTTCAGATTGCTGACGATGCAATGCAAACTGATATTTACAAAGCGCTTCACCCTTTCTTCACAAAAAGAAGTTGCTCCATTTTACAGCAATAGTAACAAAAAATTCGCTTCGTTGGCAATAATAGCCAGGTGTATTGCGATAAGTTACAAAATAGACTATCTGCAAATTTTAAGCAGGGTACTTTTTTACAAAGAAGCAAATTGGCATGTTCTTTACCAAAACCACAATTATGTATTTATTTTACCTAGCAACACTTGCCAGCACCACTTAGAAACAGGAACAACAAACATCGAAGATCCAGTCCCGTCGCCACGGGGGGCTTTTTGGGGCTTAACTCCCTCAAACAAAGCTCAAAGCCCCCCAAAGTGAAACATGAAACCCTATCAATCAGTTGAGATTTTCTCAATTTTCAGAGTGTCAGGCCCCTCCTACACAAACCTATAGCCCCACCGCAGAAATGCAAAGCCCCCTATAAAAACTTTCTGGCGACGGTTAGTAGTAGGGAACTGGGGATTGAGGGGTCCTGTCCTTTTCTTTGTTTGTTTATTATTTTCACCGCTCAAAAATGCCCATTTCATCAGGCAAGCGCATAGGCGTACGAGGCGAGGGGTTGGGGGGGGGCGGCCGCCCCCCTGTCCTGAAAAATTTCAGGGCAAACTCTGTTTTTAGGGCAAGCGCAAGTTGCTCAAAAATCCTGAATGATAAAAAATATACATTCAATACAGTGAATTCAGGGTAACCTCTGTTTTCAGGGCAAGCGCAAGTTGCTCAAAAATCCTGAATGATAAAAAATATATATTCAATGCAGTGAATTCAGGGCACTCTTTGTTTTTCATGGAAAGGGCAAGTTGCTCAAAAATATTGAATGATAAAAAATATACATTCAATGCAGTGAATTCAGGATAAACTCTGTTTTCAGGGCAAAGGCAAATTGCTCAAAAATCCTGAATGGTAAAAAATATATTCAATACAGTGGACAATTTCACGGCAAACTTTTTTCCAGGGCAAGGTGAAAAAAATTTCAATACAGTATATTCATCCAGTAAAGGCAATTACCGTAAAGTTTCTTGTCTGGGAGAACACAACACGCAAGAGACTTCACCCCCTTGAGTTAACAAGCAAGGTACTGTAACTACAGAGTTTCCGGTAACAGCACATCCAGGGTATTGTACAGTATAAAGAACGTTACTGCCGAATTGAAGTTATAAGCGAATTGAAATGCATGTAGAACAGGGGTTCCCAAACTTGGGTACATGTACCCCTAGTGGTACATTTGCCTATCTGAAAGGGTACATTTAAGGTTAGCAAGAGAAGGAAAAAATATGTTTATACATTATTCATTTCAAATTATTTATATATATGAATTTGTCCGAACCATTTCATGTTACTAATGGGGTTAGACCAGGGGGAGTATTGCGTCCATACTTTTTTGCTGTATATTTAGATGATTTATCTCTTGAACCAAGCAACATGAAAGCTGGGTGTTATATTGGTGAAATCTTATTGAACCACTTGACGTTTGTTGGTGACATTTGTGTGTTTTGTCCAAGTGTACGTGGGTTGCAAAGAATACTAAATGTGTGTCAGGCTGATTTGGGATTGCATGAAATTATTTGCAACTGCAGCAAAACTGTTTGTATGATGATTAAGGCTAAGAGTGCAGCACGGCCATCCCGTTGCTGACACTGGGTGTACTAAAAGTAAAATCTGTTTCCTGCTACAAATATTTGGGGATCGTATTAGATATTGAGCTCTTAGATGACAAAGACATTCAGAGACAAATGCGATATCAAGATGAAATCACAGCGTGCGATTCTTGCCTGGAAAGTATTCTTTTCAACTGAAAGTTTTTCAAGCTGTTGTATTGGAGTTGCAGAATATAATCTTGATTTCAGAAAAGCTGGAATCCCCGGGAAGTGGGAAAAAAACGAAGCCCTGGAAGTGCAATTGGGAAGTACGCAGCTGTGGATGCCAGCGATACGTAAAAGTTTGAGAAACCCAACCTTATTTATCTAATAACCAAAGAAATGCTGCCACGCTCTCCTCACGAATACCAAGAATCAGTTCTCCCAAAAAAGTAAAATCACAATTTGACTCGCGCAAACGATACGACACTAAATTTGCGTCAACTACCACAGCTGAAGCTGCGCTTATGTCCGAGCCGTTGGCCATTGAAGAAATAACACGTGGCGTGTGGCAAATTCGCCGCACCAGGCGTTGAAAGGTTTCAACAAGGTAACTGAATCTTGTGTATCAACTTTACCGTGGAAATGCGCGTTTGTAGCTTTCACGCGTTGTTCCTTTGTTACGTCAAAGTTTCATCGGATTCAAGTGTTGAATGGTGGAAACGCATTTTGCAGTGAAGCTTACTGACCGAAGCAACTGTCGCTTTTGCATGTTTCGTGCTATTTTTGTAAACAGTCTTGATATTTTATAGTGAGTAGAGCAGCAAATTTTGATCAACTTCCTTGAAACCATAAATGGAGCAGAAAACCGCTTAAGCTTTTTCAAAAAATCAACGCATTTTCTCCTACGTTTCTTTTGTGTGACAGCTGGTGACGGTTGCAGTAAAATCCTGGTAGAGCTTGGTAAACAACGCTGCTCTTCTCTTCTCTACCTCTCTTTCTCGCTCTCCTCCTCTTCTTTCTCTCTGTTTCTCTTCTTCCCCTCACTCTGTCTTCTACAGAAATATTACCGATTCCATATCTGCACAGCCACAACACTGCACAACACTAACACAACACTAACAGTTCATCTGCATTTAACCCTGTTTATAAGATATCCACAAACAGTACAAACACTTATTTCCAAACTGTTTCATACCACGCCGTTACAAATTTCAAGAGTTTTAGAATCTCTGAAATTAAAACTGCTTTTATCTGACAATTAAAAACTTTAGGTTTTCTATCGGCTTTAGAGGAATCAGCCGATTGGGCTCTGCTTTCATCTTTTTGCGATGATTCAAACTTGCGCATATCTGTATTCAAGTAACTTCAATCAACAGGTGAAATAAGCAAGGAATCAATCACAAATTTTAATAGGAAATCGATTTTACTTAAAACTACGCATCATCAGTTCTTACATCTGCAAGCAGTGCTAAGAGGTCAAACGTTGAAAGGCTAAAGCAAGGTCAGGGAAATTAAAGAACTTCACGACTGTAGTGTAAAGCAGCATAACACCAACTGCGACAATCAAAACTGGAAATAGCCGGAAGTTACGTCATACTCAAATAAAAGTATTCACTGCGACTTCAAAACTTACTGCAAAAGTTACATGAACTTAATTAAACTGAACGTGAACTACAAAGATTTACACAACAGAATACTTCGTTCCCGAAATAATGCAACTACTGTCAAACGGCGCTTTCAATTTAGCTTGAAACAACACGTCTATGATTCAGCATAACTGCGTAATGCCTAAAGTAAGCTAGTTTTCAGTAAAGATCGCAACCAAGACTCAGAGGGCGCATTTGAAACGCTGTGACTGACGAGAACCAAAACTCTAGCACGCCGGCTGCGATCATCAAAACACATCAACATTCAGTGCAGCAGGGAAACAAAAAAAAACTTTTGTCTTACGCGGGGGAGAATCATGCTGTGGATATCAATTTGTGCGTCAAGCTGCATAGGCGGATCCAGGGGAGGGGCTAAGGGGGCTGAATTCCCCCTACATTTTTTCAGATACGTTTTTTTATCGATGGTTCCCGACACAGAAACGTCCATTGGGGTGATTTTTTGTATAAATAAATACGTAAGTGTTTGCATAAAGTATTTACATTACATATACGTTATACAAACGGCACGTACATAGGCGTAGCCAGGGGGCCATGGGCCCTCCAAAAGTTTGGAATATCTAGTCATTTTGTGCTCTAAGAGGTAGTATCTTGAACAAAATGCTGTTGCTTGCCTAAAATCAAACATTTTCACCCACCCAAAATTTTGGCCTACTCATGCCATTGCGCACGTAAGTATTTAAGCTTTTGTTTCATTTGGGTAAGATCTTCTTGTGAATAAACAGCAGACTCAGAACCGTCGCTGGAAAGTTTTCAATAGGGGGCTTTGTGTTTGTGCGGAGGGATTGACACTCTAAAAATTGATAAAAACTCCACTGATTTATAGTGTTTCATGTTTCAATTTGGGAGACTTGGAGCTTTGTTTGGGGAGCTAAGCCCACAAAAGCCCCTCCGTGGCGACGGGACTGAACAGACTGTGGACAAAAGTTGAATAAGCCGCAGATCACACTATATTTTTCCTACAAGCTTTTATGAATGAGTTTAGCTCATGTTATTAGTTAAGGGAAGGCATTAAAATTATGCTACAAAGAACTTACAATGCAGTTAACCACGGGCTAGGTTAGAGCACTCAGTGACAGCGTAAATTCCATAACAACAAACCTAACCGTAAAACATAGCCTGCATGTCAGGTATGCTTAAAATGAAGTGCGCTAGTTTAGCTGTAGGCCATGCTAAAGATGGCTAACGATTAGCATCAGACCTGCCAGCAACAGTTTTTGGAGAAAAGTTCAGCTCAGCACGAAATCAAATACTTTTTAATCGACCAATATTATGTTGTCTCTACTAATTTTTGTTCAACCTAGTGTACAGTATTTCTAAAATTGCGTTACCGCCATATAGTCGCGTTTCGCACAAAAAAATTGAATGGATGAGAAATTGGTCATTGACTCACTGCAAACTTCACGTTTCCCGCTGTGACGTGGAAAAATATTGTCCGGTCATTTTCAATACCCGTGTGATGCAATAAACATCTTCCAGGGCAAGGTGCCAGCATAATCATTGCTTTCGATTTTTTTGGTATGTTTGTCTCTACACGTGCCCCAAGCGTTTTTTTCTGGGGGAGGTAAAGTTGTTCTTGTTTTCGAAATAATATACCCTTTTTCGACCCTTAAGTTATTTTTTATGGTCAAATGACTTTGATAATAATTAACAACATTTTGTTTAAATAGTGTGTGGTTGATAGTTTGCCACTGATGGACAGGTATTTTTGCAAACAAATTTCGTCATTTTGGCTAAACAATCGTGATGTGCAGGGGCGTAACGAGGTTCGATGACGCCCGGGGCAAGAAACAAGTTTGGCACCCCCATGCTCGAACCTGAGGCCTTTCGGAAGCAAATGTACTGTATTGAAGACAGTGCTTATGACATTGTGACTTTTTGTTCCCCCACAGTGATTCGGCACCAGGGGAATTGTGCCCCCTTGCCCCCTCTCGTTACGCCTCTGGTGATGTGCAACAAAAATTGGAAAAATTCCTAAAATAATCAACGTTTCAATTCCGAATGTCATGACCTTCTATTCCATGAACATCTGCAATTTTCGCACACAGTACTGCATTGGTCTTGCACAGACTGCCAACAAAGTTTACTGGCGGCATTTCGGACTTCGTGTTTTTTTGTGTTATTTTTATGCCTGTCCCATGCGTTTCTTCGGCGTGGACCTGTGTTTGTTTTGCTAATAATAAAACTTTTCCGACATTGAACAATTTACTTTTTGAAGGTTAGATAAGCTCGAGAATAATTTCTAAATTGTTTTGCAGGCCACTTCTGCTCCGGAAACGTCCCAGTAAGCCTGGGTAATGATGAGAATGCGAATAAGCCAAAATGTCTACGGTTAACCATGTTTGTTGAAAAGAGTTAACTGAGCAGGTGGGTCTTCATTGCTATGCAGTCATTAAATATCCGGATGAACTCGTTCTTGAGCCTTCCTTAAAAAAATCCTGGATCCGCCTATGAGCTGGTTGTACCATTTATCTTCGCTGAAATTCAGAGAGTGAAAATTTGGTTGTTCAACAAAAGTGACGGTGTAATCTTCATGCATTGATGGTTTATTTGTGTTACCATGAAACAAAGCATAGTGCCGCGACAAAGCCACTTATTCATTTTTGTCATTTTTGCCATTAGATCTGTTCCAATTACTGCGGTGCGCGGACCATCTCTTGAAAAACTTATTCTTGGTTTGTCCGACATGCTGTTCACAACGCAGCACACAAGTCGCTACGTAAACACCATAGTCTGCGCATATCAAGTTTTGGTTCCGGTTTTGCTCATTATTTGCGAAACACGAGGTACCATTGATTTGTTGTGTTTCCAATAGCAACCACAAAGTGCACAGTGACCGCAAGGTCCTGACCTCCCTTGACAGGTTCTCTCGTATTGCTTAAAGTAAGGCGTTTGTAGTTTGTTAGTATTTCCCCAATTGTCTTAGGTCTTATGTAAGTTGTCATTGCCTTCGGATTTAACATTTTTTCTTTCTCTGTTAGAGTTATCAGATATGGGAAAGACGCAGCATAAACTTGAGGGTCATCTTTTTTATCGCATTTTAGTGGGCGTAATCTTACTTCCCAATTTGTTGCCATTGCTATCACGTCATTAGTCACGTTCAAAGGAAAGTTTGAGCGAATCGCTTTTTCTTTAGGTCGATTTAAGATCCTGAGGTAGTCTCCTTTCCTTTGGTTAAAACACCTCAATCTGTTTTATCTGTTGAAGAAAAGATTTTGTAGTTAATATCATAGAGTGTACAACGATGGATTACATTTATTTCTTCAAACTTGCCCAATGTTTGCGTTAGACATTCCCTTTCTACCGCTGTAATATTTTGAACAGAAAATGTTTGCAGTATAACCGCAGTTTTCGTAAAGTTTTAGAAAAATTTTGACGAGCTTTCACAAAATCTTGTGTGCAAATTAAAGTCGCTCGAAAACGATTTTTAAAATGATCCACTAAACGCTTTTCTCTTTCAAGCACTAATAACTTCATGCGTTTAAAAGCAACAGCAGCATTTCTGATCATCAACACGCTTGAAATTACTGAAAGCTGATCTGCATGATTTCACTGCAAAATTGCCTCCAACCGAAAACAAGGTATGCGCTTTTAGGATTGAGATTGCCTTGTATGTACCCAAGGTGAGCTTTGGATAGATTGACTCATTCAGTGAATGAAGTGCAGACCATCACATTATGGACTAGTCGTGCAAACCAAGGCAGATAAAAGTGTGGATTGACTCTGATGAGGACTAAAATTAGGCCCCATGTGACAGACCTTTGAGACGTGATCCATTGTTTCAGAAACAACCATTGCCATCATTAGGGATAGAAGACATTTTGTCCTTTTACTGTGTAACTGAAACGTCTGCCACAGATTAGGCAAGGTCTTAGATTTTCCTTCTTTTTCAGTGTTCCCAATTCGAAGCAAATACGGTAACCATGGGGTTTACCACTAGCTGCTATTACTGCCATTCTGATTTCTTTTTGTCGAGGTTTTCCTATGACTGATGTATCAAATAATAACGTAAGAACATGCATGCGCAATTAGGCACATATGATTTTTCTGCTGTTGATTATAATCTTGTATTAAAGATTTTGCGGAATCTATAAAGGCTGCTTGAACTTACCTCTGTCGCAGTCCCACCCCATTTTTCTGTTGTGAAATGTACTGAATTTTTAAGAATTCATACTGGGTACATCTTCAATTCGGTGTTACCGCATGTTACTTTAACCACAAAGCTTTGGAGTAGACGATGTGTTCCGTTGTCTTGTCTTCAAATATTCGTCGAAGTGTTGAAGTTTGGGTTTTTTATTGTAACGCATGCGTTTTTGATCAGTTGACAAGAACATTTTGTTTGAAGTACTGCATTATCATTTGCCATATACACTATACGATATTTGACTTTTTTCTGTTTTTTGAAACCAAGGTATTTTGATTTGCAGGCATCGTTTCATCAGTTTCCTTTATTAAATTGCAAATTATGGCCGAAAGAGGTCGAGTTGAACACACCTTCAAGGCCACATGTAGAACCATTATGTCTTGCACCGAAACTGAGGTGCACGTCAGGATGTGTCAAATAGGTCCTGTGCGCACTGGAGACACCTGCGATATTTGCTTCTGGAGACTTGAGTGCATTGCTCAGCCCAAACCGACTAATGAATTTGAAACATTTTGGGGAGTGACAGGATCTATTTCAAAAGTCGTTCCCAGCGCCACCGGGGACACTTGTGATTATGAAAGTCGCTTGTCGACGTGGAAAGAAGCTTGTTTTGGGATCAGAAGAATGGTATCTTCAATCTTCGGTGCACCGGTGTATGAGAAGATTACTCCAGAACAGGTCGTTCAACCGATCATAACTTTCAATCAGAGGAAGGATCTGGCAGCGGTTTTTTTCACTCTTCAGTACAAGCAGGAGGAGCTTCGGGATGCAAGTGGGATTTTGTCCCTGGATGAAAAGATTGATGTCAGCACCGTTTCTCCAACTTTCAGTGGCTTTCAACTGAACCTACGCACAAGCAAAAACAAAGTTGTAAGGAAAATTTCTGAAAGAAGCGAAGATGAGTGTTCTGCATCTTCTGTTCCTGGCCCGTCTTCAAGCGGAACTCCTGTCAAGCAGTCTGAAACTCTGTCTCCAGGCAGTCCGAGCCCCAGTAGTAAAGGTTCTCCGAGTCCGTCCAGAAGTAGAAGCAAAAGCCCTTTCAAGCGTTTTTCTAGTCCCTCTAGAGCTGGAAGCCCTTTGAAATCTGCTGGTGGTTCATCAGAAGCTCGCTCTGGTGGACGTGGTACCGAACAAGGGATTGAAATTCATGGCTTGATTGCTATTGTGCAAGACATGGTTCTATCTTTGTACAATATGGATAAGGACCTGTTGAAATTTCTGATCGGCAGATTTACATGTGAAAAATTGAAGGAATTGAGATTTTTGACGAAATCCCAGGCACGTTTTTTTTGCAAAGTACACAAAATCCAAGACCCTTTCAAGAGCGCTTAGCGCTAGACTGATGCGAAATCGTCACCAGAAACAGCCCGAATATTCAAGTTGTTGTCGTCGTGTCTGGTTGTATTTATAAATTTCGTGTCTTTTGTTCCTTTGCGTGCTTTGTTTTGTGAATATTACTTCACTGAGTTGCAAACTTTTGGTGGTATTTTGTCAGACGGCGAGATGAGATTGTTTCCTGGAAACACAAACACGACCGAGCTAGGGAGCACTTTTTGTGAGGAAACCACAATCTACATATTTGTGGCGCCTGTCGACGTCACAGAATGAATTGCTGCGAACGCGTGACAGGCTTTCCTTCTAACGATGGCAGTAAGCTTCGAAGCAGATTGAAGCAATCACTTGCAGGACTCATGCATGTGATATGTCGCTATTGGTTAGGTAAAACGGTTTTCCCAGGCTTGCACTTTCAACTTCTCGCACCACAGAAATGCGTTTCTTACAGGGAAAAGGGCTTCTACAGGTGGTGAGAGAAGTTGATTGAAGATTTCTGTCACTTTACTGTCTGCATTGGACAGAAGTACACATTCGCGGTCAGCACTTTTATGAAAGGGTTCAGATAAGCTTTGCGCAAATTACCCAAGCGGTCCACGTGCTATAAGCGACCACCTGTAATACCAGTGACAGGTTACGATACGCTGCATCGTTGAGCGAAGCGAGTGCACCCCAATTTATTATGTGCCCAGCACATTTTTTATAACTAAAATTTTATACGGTTCGCATTAAATATTACAAACAAATCAGCCTACACGGCTAAAATGCATTTTACCACCCAAGTCTTTTAAAACTGTACCCTTATCTGAGATGCAGATCATGAATGATACACTTCTTAACAACAACCAAAACACCTCGTAAAACTTGATGTAATCAAATAAAATTTATGCTGCAAGATCCTTCTAAAACAATATCCCATTATGATCAGAGACGGATTTAGGAAGCGCAGGGCCTTATGTCATCTGTTTTTTGGGGGCCCAAGCAGGTGTGATCTACTTGGGCGTTTGTCCGAAAAAAGGGCTTTCGGGTACAACGTCCTCCCGAATTTTGTTGCCCCCAGAAAATGTTTTAATAAAACACATACTAACAACAAAAATCTTGCCTCCTAAAAATATTTTTTGTCGCCCCAAACCTAAACACTTGGTTACGGAGCTGCCCCTGTAGCAAACCGGCCTCAAGCTTAGCCTCGATACAGAGAATCAGTTTTTACCGTTTACGCCATGCTTAACTGCAGCCGCAATCACGCAACACAATTGCAGTTCCACATAAACTTGTGCACACGTGAATAACGAACAAGGCCAGTTGTTTTCAACCTGGGGCCGCAACCCCCATGTAAATCGCTTGCATTTTTATAGGGATTGAGAGAGCTTCTGATAAAATATTAATAATTAATTACTTTTTTATTTTCTATTTCGTATATGGAAACATTTTTTGTCGTAGCCAAATTAGTAGTATCACGTGTCAAAAATGATAGCCTACTTTTTGACTAAAAATTGTTTCAGATGTGATTACGACCATTACAAAATTTTGAGTGTGATTATGACCAAGCACGAATAACTTTGTGACGTAAGAGGGTGCTGCGTTTGTAAATTCGATATCTGAATGTGATAGCTAATTTGGGAGTTATTCCAGTTTTCAATGAGTTGTGCTGTGGAGTGATTTGTATAGGCAAGGATTTCTCTCACTGAATTAAAAAATTTAAAAAATTTTAAAAATTCTGCCATGTGTATGAATTAAAAAAAATTAGTCTTTGTTTAACATTCGTCCGTGTGATTTTCTATTGTGCAACATTGCAACGGTTGTCCTGTCTGGTTGTATTTAGAAGCTTATGCTTTGCTTTTTCCATTTCGTTTTGCCAATATTGCTTCAGCGAGGTGTTGCAAACTTTTGGTGTTGTGTCAGACGGTGAAATTGCAAGGCCTGTATGCGTGGGTGGCGGAACCGGGGGTGCCGCATGGGCCTAGGCCCCCCACATTTATATCTGGGGAGCCTGTCCCCCACGTTTTTCCTAAATATCATAAGTTTAAGTAACACAATTAGTATTGGGTCCAATGATAAAGTAAATCGTAATGAAAAATACGTTGCAGAATTTTCGCAGTATGTTGTCGATGTTGTTTTTAATATATTATTTGTAATTTGGCATTGAATTTGTCAGGATTTCGTAATTGTTTGGCAGAATACACCGTGCACAGTCTATCACCCTGCTATGGATTGCTTACCGCATTGGGGTTGTTGAACAGTGTTGCCAGATGGTGTAAATACAACACAGTTTTTCATAAAAATGGTATCATTTTACATGCTTGTGTGCATGGGCGTCGGAAGGAATTTTTCCAGGGGGGGCACTAAAGGATTTTTCCAAAAGTTTTTCTATTGGGGGCAAAAGTAGTGAAATTTGTTTTTTACCACTCGAAATTAGGAAAACAGCATTTTTTGCTGAAATTTTCAAATTCTTGCCCCTCTGACACCCGTATGCTTGTGTCTAGGAAACGTTCGTGCCACACCATTAAAAAATTTGGGTAATTTCAAGCGTTTTAACACCATTTCAAATAGTGAAATTTTACTGAATCTTATACGCATAATGAAATGCTTGACAGATCAATTTCAATTGTGTTTTTGTTTTTGTATTGGCAACGCTAAACAGCCAAATTTTATTTCTACATTGCCAACACAATTGGCATCATTACCGACAACGTGCTAGTTGCTACATGTGTTCTGTCTTGTCTTTGCATTCCAGTATCTAATGCAGTTGTAGAATGAGTATTCAGTCATGATACTTTTGTGTTCAAGACGGTTTTGAATGTGTTAAGACAGGTATCAATGCTATGTCATTTTTGCCTGTTTTTTTAAGCTGTGTGCGTGGTGTTTTGAAAAGCCCTGTGGCTACTCCCTTCACGCAGGCTCCTCTGGCTTCGCCCGAGTTTTCGATTACCATTTATATTGGAGAACGCAAGCTTGCTTGCTTTGTATGTTTGTTCCACCACCAACGGTCTCACTTCACTTAGTTGTTAAGTCGGGCTCTCTTCTTTGGGCCTTGTCACTGTTCATATATTTTCGTTCTGTCTGGCCTTTCGCGTTCATGTTGCACGTGACCTGAATAAAACTATCGTTCGTAGTAGGCGCTCTCACGACTTCGTTCGCTCGCGCTTCACTCGGGCTCATTCATCAGAGTCCGAGCTGTCCTATGCAGCTAAGCATTTTTTGAAACATAATTCATATCGGACTGAATGTTTTTCGAAGCAATGGAATTGTATAGAATATTGGATTTGAAGTTCAACCCAATGGACAGTTCCCATTTCGAGAGTAATTTAAAAAAGTGTAATTTAGGCCTTCATATGGTGTGTAGGTAATGACGTAATATTTCAACGCTTGTGACGTCATAGTTACCAATGTAAACCACAAAAATTTTCTATAGTTTTTCAACGAGCACTTGTGCCCCCCCCACTTTGAAAAAGGTTTCGCCACCCATACCTGTAAGGAGATATTGTTTCCTAAAAAACTTTGCAGGTAGCAGACGACCGAGTTTCAAGGAAGTAGGGGGCACGGTTATTTTGAACGAGCGACCTAATTTCGAAATACTTTCGTGGCGTCTAGCGACATCAGGGATGAACTGCTGCGAAAGCGCGGCAGATTGAAGCGGTCTCTTGCACGACACTGAACGCAGGCATAAGATTTGTGGTTTGTCAATAAATGTATTCTCAATGCCTGTACGAGTTAAGCGAAATTTTCTGTCACTGCACTGTCTGAATTGCACAGAAACACAGATTCGCGGACAGTAGTTTTATCAGAACGATAAATGTTGGGCAAATTACCCTAGCGGTCCATTTGCTACAAGCAATCACATGCAATGCCAGTTTTAACGATAATGCTGTCTGCTCATAAACACAAGTTACGATACGCTGCATCGTTGAGCGAAGCGACTGTTATAAGCGAGCACAGGTGTTACGAAAGCGAGAAACTTGTAGCGTGACACACAACGCAGCCTGATAATGAACGTTATGTCTGCTTGGCGAAGCGACTGCTGTAGTTCGCTCAGAAGAGTTTCTATGTCCGAGGAACTGTACCGCTCTATTCCATATGAATAGTATCACCTCAAACACTCAAATCCCCGCTAAAACGTCCGCTGGCTTTTCAATGAGAGAGATCATGATCGCACGAACTTACTATCAAAACCCAAGCACACATTCTGAAAATCATGCACTGATGCATCAATATGTACAGTGAGCGCAAGGCATTTTGCGACGAATTTTCTATTTTCCGGTTTGTTGCTGCACAACTTAAGTTGATTTTTTCTTGGCAATCTCGACATAAGTGGTTCGTTTCATTTCTAAAGAAGATTAGGGCATATTACTTTTAATGAAATCAACCGACAGCTATTCACTCTGCAAGCATTAGAGGAACATTGTGATTGAGCACTGATTTCCATACTTTTTCGAGCGCTTCTTCTATTGATGATATTCATGGGTTAGTATTGCCGTAATACAGGTAATGCATGGACTCACACAAAGGGCGTTCACAGATGAGACATCCCCAATCGTGCAGGTTGCACAGCGTCACAGTTTTACAGGCGTTGCTAGGGAGCCGGGCTGCCTTACCCTCAAATTGCCAGCATATCTACTCATTTTGTGCTTTGAGAGGCGATGTCCCAAACAAAACATTGTTGCCCATTCATGTAAACTCAAAATATTTACCCCCAACATAGTTTTTGTGCTGGCTACGTTACTGGGCGCAGTGCAGCGAGTTGTGGCAAGGTAGTGCGTTTGTGATATCCCAGTTGCATTCATTCTGTGTTTCGAACTACACGCTTACACCTGAGTCTTTGAAAGCAAGCTCCTTGTGGAGTATCAAATGTACTGTAGGTTGCAAGGTACGATCCGATCTGGCAAGCATGTGTCCAGTCTCACTATACTTGTTCAGTTACTTTTAGTACTTGGTCGTTTTCGCGATAGCGCGTAAGTCCGCCAATGTTTCGCCGTGATGTACAAGCGGCATCCCTTTACATGCAGATGCATCTTGCTTCTGATGGGAGACCTAAGTCAGGAATGTGGGTTGAAAACGTTCTTATTCGGCACTTAAAATATGAATTTTGACTGAGAGATGAGTGTTTACACGATCCATGCACCCTGCATCAGCGTTTTCATCCTGCACAAGGTTGTGCACATTTGAAAGTTGGCGTGATAGTGCATTGGAAATATGTATCACATATTAAGAGATGGCTATTCCAACCAACAGGAATCGACCCACGAGCTGGACAGTGGCTGAGTTGAGCGCGGCAGTGTCCGCTCCTTGTTGCGCATTCTTGTTATCCTATAAAGAGAGGAAGTCTAGACAGCGGTGTTGTGGCACACGTCGTCAGTTTTGCAGTGCTATCGAGCAGACGTTCAGGTTGAAGGATTTGTCTCATTTTGTAGTAGAGCAGAGCAGGGCAGTAGCGGACACAGGCTAATTTGGTGGGGGGGTGTGCGATGTCGATTTGCAATGAACCCAGTGCTTCACAGGACCATATTGCGTATATCAATCACTTTCGCATAAGTACATTTACGAGAAAACAAGTCTAAGCTTGGTTTAGTTAGAAGAAGCTCGAGTGATACAACTGGTCAAACTTTAATACAGCACCGCTACGGAACCTACACGCAATGTGGCACACAACGATATGATGACGTAGTCACCGTCGGCGCAGGTACATTGAGGACTCCAGACAAACAGTTCACGTGACGACATAATACTTATTCTCATTGTAGGTTACGTTTGGTACAGCACAATTACTGGTGTCAGTAGCTAGCATAGTGTTGTTTGACTTGTATGTTGCAGCAAGTGAGCGTAGTCACTTCGATGAGGTTTGGATCGGTGCTCTAAAATGGGGAACCTTACAGCTTTTAATTGTCGTTTGGAATAATCTGCAACGCTCATAGTAATTTGTGTATAATATTTGTTATTACAGGTAATTTTGATGAAATAAGAACAAGAAGCGGGTTGATTCTGCTTATTTTGCAACCGAAATTAAGAGAACAGAAAGAAACAAACAATTCGTAATGAGTGAAAGCACGAAAGTAACAAAAAGCGAAAGCGAGAAAGCACGATCATTCACGAGCGTCCGCAGAACTTTTTCCAGGGAAGAAACGTCGACATTTTGTTTTTCATTTTCAAATTGCTGACAATCAGTGTTCCCTCTAAGATAATTTTGCACTGAACAAATATTTGTTTTAGTGAGCATGATTATTTTAGGGCTGAGTAAGTGGAGTTTTCAATGAATTACAAACTTTGTGAATTATATAATAAATGTACAATCTTATCAAAATACGAACAAAATAACATTTAATCCAAATAGCTTCTTGTTTGCGTGCTTTTCCATTGCTTTGGAATGTTGCAAGTACGCGAGAATGAGATTTCACTGCGCAACAGTTCTGGTGGTCCTGAGTATTTGCGGACTCACAGGGGAGGTTGCTGATGATGCAACGGGAGTTGCCGTTAACTAATCGCTTTGTCCTTTCTACACTACAAAGGAAATGCCCATGTTACGGTAACAATCACAAAAAATGCTTCGTTGGCAGCAATAGCCAGGTATATTAGTGTTACGGCAATTTACACAGTAGGCTATCTGCAAATTTTCAACGCAAGGCATTTCTTTTCAAGTAAGCATTGCCATGATTTGTAAACAAAGAAGCATTGGATTGCCATGGTTTTCAACGAAAACACAAATTGCGACTTTATTTTACTTAGCAAGCAGGGCCGCACCCAGCTGATATATTCAACTGAACTAACAACTTAACATGTTTTTGAAAATTTCGGGGGGGATTGCCGGTTGCTCTCCCCCTAATTGCGGTATCAGCCAGCAAGACTTGTCAGCATCACTTTGAAAAAAGAGCTGCAAAAGTCTGCGATCTTGTCCAAAGCGATCAATGAAACCTTGCTACACAAACCGGACAATTAAGTAGACCTGTATGTTGACACGACTACGGACGAACTTACTAATATTGGAACACCACGCAGGTTTTGCAAAATTGACCAGATGAATTATGAAAACTCGCCACAGCAAATATAGCTTTGCACTCAGTATCAACTAAGTTATCAGAACTAAACCTTAACAATTAAGACGTACTTCTACAAGCTTGCATAGACGTATTCTAACAAGCCACGTAATTTTATATTGCATGAAAAGAAGCCTGCATAAGTGTAGTTTGACACTTAGGCACATTGGTCACACTCGCACTAATAATGGATTTTTCAATCTTGTGGAAGCATTGCTGCAGACTCGCTCATGCTTTTTTCACAAGTACAAATGTACGTGTCTTACCCCTATCAGCATGTCACTGTCTCTCTGCATTACCTGCCAAGATGTGTGCGTTCAAGAGTCTCATGCAACAAAACGCCTGCTAACGTAATTTAAAGTGAACCTTTGCAGGTGTGTTGCCACGGTATTGTTACGCAATAAAGACCAACAGTAGAACAACCAGCTCGCGACTTTCGCAACCAGCCTCTGCAGGAAAAAGAAGGGACATCAGTGAACTGCAAGCCCATCATTGCATGACACTACAACTGTGAACCTGACTCTTGTGCAGTGTGAGTTTCATACCAGCAAAAAAACTGTCATTGCAAGAATCAAATCAATCAATCGGAATTTAAGATGCCGACTTAAGGCTTTTCGAGAAATTTTTGGTTCTTAATCCCAATTTCCAGGGAGGGAAAACGGGCATTTCCCTCACCCTGCGAACGCCCATGCGATCGTTCACTATTTTATATCAGGTTTCACAAACAAGGCCAGCTCATCTAATGAACCGTAGAAACATTTTTGACCAATTGTTAGCACACGTTAATTTTTAGTACAGTGGCGTAGCCAGCCCAGAAATTTGGGGGGTTCCAAACAATTTGGGAGGGGCCAAAATGTTTGATTTTAGGCGAATAACACTATTGTGTTCGGAAAAAAGCCTCTCAAAGCACAAAATGACCATATTTTCTAAACATTGGGGGGGCATGGCCTCTTTGGCCCCCCTGGTTACGCCTATGTTTTAGTATCCTTAGCGACTAAGTAATGTGTAGTACAAAAATATTTTTGGCTATGAGTTTCAATGAAATCAAGTGTCATGTCAACACCTCTTTAGGTCTGGTGGGGGGATGCATCCCTTGCATCCCCCCATGTGTCCGCGCCTGGAGCAGGGGTTCCAACCTTTCCCGGACCAAATACCCCTTCAGCATTGCAACAGATAAGCATGTATCCCTAAAATTTCTTATGACAAAGGCTGAGTAAAATAACAAAAGTGCACTGAAATTTTAATAGATCTTTTATATTTGAGAATAATTCGAATCAATAATACACAAATATGCTTTTCATTTCTATTGCTAACCTTAAATGTGTTCCTTCAGATAGGCAATTGTACCTCTAGGGCTACATGCACCCAAGGTTGGGAACCCCTGCAATTGTGATTAGATATTGCAGCTATGCAGATAAAACTTGCACCTCCGATCATAGGCGTAGCCAAAGGGGCCTAGGGAGCCATGCCCTCCAATTTTTGAAACATGTGGACATTTTGTGCTTTGAGGGGCGGTATTGCAAGCAAGATAGTGTTATTTGCCAAAAATCAAGCATTTTGCCCTCCCACACACATTTATTAGTCCTTTCCAAACTTTTGGGCTGGCTACGCTACTGCGCTCCGATTATTACTGGTTCCAATTATTATTAGCATCATAAACACCAAGATCGAACCCGTTACAATGTCTTAAGTATGGGTAATGATTCCAGGGCCTTTGTCTACTACAGCGTTGTTTGTGACACCGATGTCATCATCCAAGGAACAATTGACGACATCAGTACCGCCATGCAGAATTTGACCGAACCCCATGCCTATTTGATCGTCCCAGGCATCGCGGCATACGGCGAAAGGTGAAAATCCTCCTGTAACATTTTCGTACACAAACGTTGTAGATGTCATTTTTCCTACGACTTCTACTGTGACTGCCTTTTGAGCGTGCTGTTGTTCATTGCGTTGTTCGTACATTTGCATTTGCAAAAGGACTTGATAAAGCGCTACGTCGCTTCCGTTGGCGCGAGCATCCTCGGGAGAGCGTTATGCTTTCAGGCCAGCTTGTTCAATTTCCCATTGACTTAGCAAGCGTTCAATGGAACACATAACACCTTTCTATTCGCATGAATGACTTTCGTCATTCAAATTGTAACAAAATACACATCACTCTTAGTTTCAGGAACTATTAGAAGCATTTCAAAGCACCTCTCTATAAGTGTACTTACTATTAAAAATCGAGTTTGAAAACTACCTATTTTTAAAAACGATATTAATGCTGAAAATCGTTGAGAAAAAGACGTTTTCACGTTATTTCGTGACAGCGTATTTATTGAGTAGAAGCTGGTAAACGGCAAACAACTAATTACATGAGATGCATGGTTCTGGACAAATTTTTGAACTAGAGTGTAACTAGCGTTACTGTGTTGCCAGGCTACGATGCGAATGGGTTTGAGCAGTTAACTTTTTCAACTCTGCGCAGTCGAGACTGCTCAGCATTTTTCGTTAAAGATAATAGGTAGGTGGCGCCAGATGTCAATTGCTTCCCTTTCATGGAGGACATGCGTAGGAGGAAAAAGGCGCTTGGCGATGATATTCGACACTATTAAAACTAGTTTTTGTGCGGTACGCTGGTAAAAACAGCTGTTGTGCCAGCATTGCATGAAGTAGATTACTTTTCTAAAGCAGATTTATAGTAATGCGCTTGCACTGATTTCACCGAGGTACAAACTGCGAAGTGAGGCAAGAAACATTTCAACCTTTAAGTGTAGCAAAAACAGGCAATTGTGGATTGGTAAGTGGAACGCCAAGAAACATTTGTATAAGTCAAAACCGTGTATTGATTTAGCAAGTGTAAAATGTATTTCCATCAGTGGAACTAAGACAATAATGCTTAGGATAAATTTGGTTTGTTAGTTTTTTGCGCAGCCCCTAAGTCGACCTCCGCGTTTCATATTTTGCCAGTATTGCTGCTTTAACGAGGGATAAATGACGTTTCTGCCTTGAATAACAATTGGGAGCCGTATGTCATTATTTTTTAGGCCTGGAGAATTTAACTATTTTATCAGTCGATCCCGAGTGTGGTATACTCAGTGGTTTGGTCGTGATAGCACTAGTACTATTCGTAACCCAATTTTTTTTAACCGATTAACTGTCTTTTACCATTCGTATGTGGCAATACAGTATCGACAACCATCGTTGTCATTTTTTGTATTTCCGTAATACAAGAAAAATGCCAACTACATTGAAGGCCGCAAATATAAAGGGTAAGTGAGAAGTTTCCCGTTTATACTTCATCGCTTCGCCATGACAGTATTGGTCAACTCTCCCCGGTTCCAGAGAAAAACTGACAGTTTCATTCGCCCGAACACAGTACAGTTATTGAGCACCTCAGTCACGTTTTCAAATAGGTACCCTACCTCGCTTAGCAGACCTGAGTTACTCTTAGAAACACACACAAGAATATAAATTCCTTGAAAGATACTTTATCTCACCCGGGACTACTGTCTGTTTCAGGCTGTAGACGTTTCATTACATTAACATCTATACGTCTTGAAAAAAAGGTAAAACAGCTTGAAAACATTTTTTCGTTTCACTTTAGAACAGAATCGATTGGAAATTGATCACCTTTAGGAGAAACTGATTTTTTGGGACTTTGCCCATTGATTCGAAGGTCTGTATATACCATTCTTGCTTGTTCTGCATTAGAACATAAGCTTGTGCATTGCTTACACATCCTTTGAAACACTGGGTTGAGTTTATTTGACGACGATTGACATTGCAACAAGAAACAACATATTAGTGCAAGAGCGCCAGGGCCTCTAAGGAACCGAAGGGATTTCGTGGTCTTTTCGACTGCTAAATAAGCTTTCTTACTGTCTAGGTAGAACTCCAATTGTTCCGGATGCTTGGGAATGAGCTGCCAGGTGATCAACACAGTTGCGCAGAGAGTGCTGGGCCGCAACCGGTCTCTCTCGGTGTTTCCGGTGCTAAGATTAGCCAGAATTGACGCCTGGCAGAGAAAGTCTAAACACAGCTAAAATGAAACTCTTCCCTGGTTTTCACAACCGTTCCGCACACTGACACAGATTGAAACAAAAAAAAAACTATAGTAGGCTGATTAGAACAGTGTGGTGATGACATGGATTTTCCCAATGAATGTGCCTTCTTGAATTTGGAAACGAAAAGACATCATGCTTCACTCATTAAAAGCTAACGTTTGCGGTATGCAATCGAGGAATTATCCGACTGGGCTGTGCTTTCATCTCTTTGCGATGAAGCAAACTTGCACATACCTGTTTTCCAGTAACTAGTCACCACGAAAGTGAAAGATTTGAATCAATCAGCAAAACTCTTTTGCTGATGGATTCAAACTTTTCTCCTGTGTGCAGACGAGCTTCTCTACGATATAACGAATTGAAAAATTCGCTGCTACTAAAGTTAAGCTCTTTGCTTCCCAAAAACACCAATACCCTATTCAGAGCAATGGAATCCACGCCCGCCTGATAACAGGTAAATCGCTTTGGCATCATCTTTCAAAAGACTAATTTTAAATATAAGGTAGGCCTGTCTGTTTTTGATACAAGTATACGGCCCAAGCTCAAGTGTACTGGACCCGGAATTCATGGAAAAAATTATGGATGCCCTGCGACGTGTCAAAGCTAACGAATCCACCATCCCTTTGGGCGGCTTGAGTGCACGCGAAACGATAATGAGTTATGGAGGGGTGTGCTCTGTGACCAGCCGATATGGTGATGCTGTGTGAAAAGGATAACGGAAGGCTCCTGCTCCAGTTGTGCTGAAACAACGCACTGTGCATCATGAACACCTTTTTACAGCGCAGAGATGTGGTTGCATCTCATGTAATCGTTCCATCTGGTTGTGCACATCATTCGCTTGGTGACACGTCGGATGTCGTCATAGTAACTTTTTCACGCTTTGCATGATTTTTTGCTGACACGGAAATCAGGGGACGTACCTTATTTCAACTGAACAAGTCGAACAACTCCTGGTTCATGACAATTAACGAATCAGACATCAAACGTTTTCACCAGAAGATAACATTACAGTATGCATCAGGGCCGGTTTAAGGGGGGGCAACGGGGGCAATTGCCCCGGGCCCCCCGCTGGAAAGGGGCGCCCCGTGATGAAATTTATTTGTTTCAAATAAAATACTCGTTTGAAAAATTCCGTGATTCAGAAGCGATACAAGAATACAACTCTATATTATATTCCTATGTTGCGTTAAGTATCAAGGGCCCCCAACAGGAATTGATTTCTCTACAAGTTTGACTTTCTGCCA
>Ga0210059_1001858_pt1 | contig 32373 bp, 22 predicted proteins | sample Ectturendosymbi2_FD_188042 | JGI IMG/M metagenome (GOLD analysis project Ga0210059, IMG submission 188042) | Ecteinascidia turbinata endosymbiont from Florida, USA - Sample 2 (SPAdes) (version 2) | ecosystem: Host-associated > Tunicates > Ascidians > Unclassified | place: Key West, Florida... | reverse complement strand
TGTTGTGGATAGGTGCAAGTGACCACCAGATTGCCATTTTGGAGTGGAACGCATGACTCGTACGAACCAATGCACTTTTTTAGACAGTTGTCTATATAAATCGGGTTTAATGACTTTAACCGACGTTCAGTCTGACTGTGCAGAACAACGGGCAGTACCTCACCCGCATTATTTGACTTGCACGAACTTTCACCATTGTCGTCACTACTTGACGCACCCCCTGTTTTTCGTTTTCGCTGTACCTTCAGTGGACGTTCACGATTACAATCGGATGATTCTAGCGAATCCTCGTCCATATTGAGGAGTCCAGCACACCTACGAACCCCAGCTGGAATAATGCTGGCTTTATTAGAAAAACGATAGACTAAACTAAAAAGAAATGGACCTAACCCTAAGACCCTAATACCAGACACAAAAGACACAACTCCACAAACGCTACAAAATGGATATCCAACTGGCAACCCTGCTGTAAAACATAACACTCTACTCTGACAAAACACAGCAGCAACGAGATATCGACGAGCAGCGAGCAAAGAACCTGTCACCAACACTCAACTGATCAAAGAAGACCAACTGACAGACGAACTGGGCACTGCCACCGAGAAGACGACTACTAATCAGCTCGAACGCAGCGCTCAATTACGAACACGTGCAACGCAAACAGCCGCCAGCATTGAACCAAATCACATGTCACTGGTGTTCATTGTTACCTGTGTTACTTAACAGCCACGTGTGAAGCAATTTTGTCAGTGAAAGAATGAAATCGTAAAATGAAAATCAAGCAGAGGAAACGTACAGCAGTCACAAAAAGAATTGCATAGTGCGTATATCAATGACCAGAAAACAAATTCATTTTATTTTGAATTGAGGCCCTTTCTTCCCCCGTAGTTATGCCACTGCCGAATACAGCTCATACATTATTTTTTATTTTTAGGGTCTGAGGGGGGGGGGCATGGCACAGTGCTCCTCTCCGTACGCTAGTGCTGACATCTAACAAAAAGTTTCAACTTACACAATACATCAAAAAATAATTGCCAAACTGTGTTCCTGTACTTTGAGAAGTAAAATGACTGACAAACAATAGGTCAGAAAATTCGCAGAGGTCGGAAATTTCGCTTGACACCGGAATATTCAAAAACTGGATCCTTTCAAAGAAAGTCGGATCGGGTCGTTTTGGAGGGGAAATTAGAGGGGAAAGAAGTGTATGTTAGGAAAATTGATTCCAGATCACGTTTTGGGGTCCAGAGAACACAATGCAGGTGGAAATGACTTGGCGTGTGGCTTAAAATGTTCTAGGAGCTATTCTGAAGCATATAAGCCTTGGTGAGCTTTAGCTTTGCATCTACATTAGTGAAATCTCCAATAGCTGGGATTGCCTACTCTGATCGAAAACAACAAGGTGAGTTTTAGCTTTGCAGCAAGCTTATTGAGGAATCTCCTGCCTGGAATTGCTGTCATCTTTTTGCGACGATTCGAGCTTGACGTACCAGTGATGGAGTCTCGAGACTTAGTCTCGGTCTCGAGATGAGTCTCGAGATGAGTCTCGAGACCAGGGCTACGGAGCTCTTGTAAAAATGAAATGGCTCCAACGCCGGCTCCGGAGCTCTCAGTTTTCGTAAGCATGGCTCCGGTTCCAGCTCCGGAGCTGTGTTTTTTTATAACGCGGCTCCGGCTCCGGTGTCAAGCGAAATTTCTGACCTGTTATTGTTTGTCAGTTATTTTGCTTCTCAGAGTGAAGAAATAAAGTTTGGTAACAACTTTTTTGATGTGTGCTGTAGAAATTAAAACATTTTGGTTAGATGTCAGGTACCCACCACAAGCTATATTACGGGAATAATTTTAACAACTGAAAATGTTTGGATTTAGTCTTAGACCTCGATTATTTTCTTTTTTCGCCCTAACCCAAACCCTAAACCGACACACTTACCTAAACACGAATCCCTAAGCCCTAATAATCAGTTTTCTCAGGCTATTTGATATGTATCATATTACTCTGCGCATTCGAAGTCAGAAATTTCGCAAGTCAGCAATTTCGCTTGACACCGGAGCTGTGTTTTTCATGACATGGCTCCTGCTCCGACTGTGCTTTGCTCCGACTGTGCTTTAGTTAATACACTTTAACAATTTCGATCGGTATGCCTAGTGTTCTTCTTGTAGCAAGTGAACGTATTATTCCAACATGTTTTGAACTAATCCTAAACACTGCTACCACTACCAGGCCTGCGTAGTCGGAAGGAGTTCGGTCTAGAGTAGTCGGAGTGGGTGAAATTATTTTTGAAAAATCCGACTTCGGGCTGATCATCTGCTTGCCGATTGTACCTGTTCGTGCCTCAAAAAAGTGCGTAAACGTCAAACTTCGCATTTTTGCACAAGGACTCAGTTCGCAAAATGCGCAAACATTCGCTGCGCTGGTGTTGACTGACTTATCCACACCACACTCGGCAGTAATTCCACATTGTGATGTGACTAGAACAAGTCACAACTTGAAAAAACGCATTGTGTCTTTAAGCCCTGGTAGAACAGACCCTTGGATTTCGCTTCAATCAAATTAATTAGTTGCGAAGCATGAGCTAATAATGGCAACTTTCAGCAGTGGCGTACGCAGAGAATTTTCATGGGGGGGATTTCATTTAGTGGCATATGGTGGTCATTCATATTTGATGTGTACTGTTTGTGACGTCATAATTTGACGTCATAGTCATATTTCCAAATCAACGTTTTGGCGAAGTTTGTTGACATAATATGCATATTTTTCAACATCCACTTTCCTTATTTTATGTGTCGTTGCACTGAATAGTGAATATAAACTATTAGCGGTCCAACTTAGGCTATCGGAGTAAAATATATCCAACGCTATGATACAGCAGTTCATACTGTAACTGCAAAAATATCGGGCTGCACGTTAAAACAGGGGAGTAAAACACACTCATCAATTCGCCAGAGCAATTTACCACTGCAAAATGAGCCTGCGCCAATGTCTTGTCGAAGACTGCCTGGCGCACACGACGGTTTTAAAAATCGAATCTTGCTAAACTTCACAAGATTCGAGAATGCGCATAATGAACGCAAGACATCTTTCGATTTTTTGTTATTCATAGAAGTCCAGCAAACTTTTAGTTTTCCTTTTATCCTGCTGAGACATTATCAAATGCCTGAATGCTTCTATGTTAACAAGTGCTGTTTTTGAGCTCGTGCAACAGTTCTATCATGCTACATAAATTGGTAATGTAGCCAATGCGTTCCGCACTTGCCCTGATTAGGCTTAGCAGATAAAATAAATGCAGTTATTTTTGCTACACATGCTATATGTCGTATTATTTTTGCTAAACATGTTATAAAATATATGCAATTGTTTCGGATAAAGCGAACCATCGCGGAGCGCAATCTTAAACATGCGTAGTGGACGAAAGGTCGGCAAAAAGTGGTGATATGGTTTCTGGACGCAGATGATAACGCAGATTCCTACCAAAACCTAATTATTACTTTTTGGACCATTTACAACTTTCCTTGAAATTTGCATGCAAATTCATTCTGTGGTATTTGCATTAAATCGACAAATTAACAAGCAAAAGTATGCGAAAACATTTAATCTCGTTTGCGCAGGTAATAAAGTTTTTCTAAAATATCAAGTTCAAGGGGGGTTAACCCCAACCCCCCCTTGCGTGTGCCCTTGACTGTCAGTGCGCGAATAATAATTAACCTGATTTTTGGTCCTCGGTCATGTTCCTGCATCTAAAGCGTTGCACGTTTTGTTCGAATTAGTTGACGGTAACACAGTTACTTATCTTCGTCCTCTACACAATAGCAGCGCGGCAGAAATTAGTGAATTTGGAGTTGGTTGGTAGGCTCAATTGCTTGAGCTTTTTGTTACAGTGGTTACAGAATATTCAAATAACTTCACTTGAAAAGCCACTTGAGGCGGTATCATCATGAAGGCTTAGTGCATTTTGCGACAGTGTTGCGTAGCCGATGTGTGGACTGTGGAGACTGCAGACCGGGATAATGCACTTTTCCATTTTTCCTGTTTTTCAAAATCCTGGACACACACCGACATCAATAATATCGGTTGCAAAACTCAAAGGGGGTCTGCTTTAACCAATTATTATCGGCGTTCGGCAATGACTTTAATTTAGGCTATTTCAGACGAGAGTTTTTTTTCTGTGAAAACGAATAAGATATTTTTGCAAAAGTGAGAGACATATTTTGCAAAAGTGAGAGATAAATGTCATGTACATCGTTTCAAAACAAGTTTCAGTGTTCTTGGAAAGCGCAAGTAGGGTCCATGAAATCATGTGAAAAGAATTGTCACTTCAAGTAACTCAATCGCAATGCCGCAGCACTGAAATTAACCTTAATCTCACTAACAGCATGTAAGCTACTACTGACCTGCGTAAACAATCTCGGTGCAGTTCCCAAGTCAGGATTGCCAGATCTACGTTTTTCCAAGGGCCAAATGTAGTCCCGAAAAGAGCCAAATAAGAGCCAAACTCTTGCACAAGATGCCAAAAATAGGCCAACTATTTTTTTCAATTTTAACAGCAATTACAAAGTCATATGAACCAATACTTGGCGATTTATTAAATGGCAATGTTCCTCAATCACAATTGTAGCTCAACAACAAAACAAGTACATGATGAAAGATCGTAAGAGACCAACTAGATTTCCATTTGTACCTATAAACGGAGATGAATTTACTATCCTCGATAAGTGCTAGAAGGGTCAACAACAATCTGAACAAAACCAGCATGTGCACCACCTGAATAACAGTAAGTACTAAGTTATGTAACGTGACAGTTCTCACTGCTACCTCTACATCAGCAGCAAGTAACAGTTAGGCTATTCTGATGAACTTCCTTTCACATTAACTCAGAAAATCTAAGGATTCTAACAAAATTTTGTAATTGAAAACCTTGAAAATCTAGGAATATGGTGTAAATCTGTAATCAATTAGTCAAAAAAGTGAAAAAATATGGTTTCTCAGACTGGACCAGGGTGGTCAGACCTAAATTCTTGCAAGGGACCAAATCTATCCTGAAAAAGAGCCAAAGGGTCAAACGAAAATTTTGGGGCCAGGAAGTGTTATTTAGGACCAAATTTTTGAAATTTGGCCCCAAAAGAGCCAACCTGGCAACCCTGTCCCAAGTACGGGCAAGCGTGTCGACTAGACAGTTGCATGCATCACTGAACGCTATTGCTTAGTCATAATTCATAAATGACGATATTTGCTGCTGTGAGCCAGTTCAGAGAGCCTTGTTTTTCAGCGCGTTTAGCAAATAGTGGTGGATGATGCATCTCAGAAAAAGTCCGGAGCCGGAGCTGCTAAATTAACCACCAGCTGCGGCTCCGGCTCCAGCTAAATTTTAAAAACCGCTCCGGCTCCGGCTCCGCAGCCCTGCTCGAGACCCATTTTTGCGAGTCTCGGTCTCGGTCTCGAAGATTTCAGGTCTCGAGACTTTGAATATTGCAAAGAAATGGTTTATTAAATTTATATAATTCAACGATTTTTTGTTTGTTGTATTGCAGGTAAGAAACAACCAAAACACATCGGAAAAATGCCAGAAATTTAAAAAAATTCCAAGTCAGAAGGGATGACGACATTTGTTAAAATTTAGGCAACATGCACAAATTTAGAAGTCTGGGTCTCGGTCTCGAACTTCAAGTCTCGAGTTTCGGTCTCGTCTCGATATTTTACCCAGGTCTCGGTCTCGAAGGTTACGGTCTCGACAACATCACTGTGACGTATCATTCAGCAGTAATAGTCACAGCAGTGACGCACACAAGCGAGTCATGTCGTAATTTATTTGCGCAAGAAAACTAGTTTCGCGTATTTAACACATCTTCAGTTCTGCGCAACCAGTATTAAAGTTAAAAGTTACCACTGTTGACATTGAAACAAATGCAGGAAAACCACGCATTGTTGCCATGAATAATTTTTAAGAGTAGATTAATTCAGTCAATAAAGATTTACCCTTCCTAGAACTATTCAACCAAACTCGCTGCTACACTGTGATCTGCAGGCCTGTGACCAGCTTGGGATACCCGGAGGGGCGAAGAATTTTCTGAGAGGGGCCCAAATGTTTTGAACTATGTCCAATAGTTTCAAACTATGTCCAACACATTTTTCCAGGGGCACGAAAAATTTTCTAGGGGGGAAAATCCCACCTGCTCCCCCTCTGGTTACTGGCCTGTAGATCTGCTAACTCAACGCAACGACCATTAACACCACTGGTCAACGAGGCCAACGAGTAATACACTTTTGGTAGCAAGTGCGTCGTGACTGGCGAACGAGGCGATTTAGAGGCCTTGATTAGCATGTTAGCCTAAGGGGTTGGGGAAGGGGGTCTATGGCGAAAAGTAGACCCAAAAATTTGTTCGGCCACCTAGTGGATATATTGATTTTTCTCAAGAATAAAACTTTCCTGTCAATATTTTGGCTTGAAAATTGGTGGGATGTTGTAAAACGCCCAGATACACCTTTTCTGTGAGTTTGGTGGGGTTCATGATTGCTGACTGGTAGAAAAGTGGCTTGAACCTCAAAATATCCACGAAATCCGTAGTTTTGCCCTCTTGGACCCCCACCAAAAAAACTTTTTCGATCATCATTGCAAAGGTAAGATCTTTACCGACGTTTGTTGTGGAGAAAGTTTGTTTCCAACGTCTTTGGTTTGAGCTGTATGGCTGTTTGAATGGAGGCAACTGTATTTTTAGCCTACACGAAAAATGTTTTTTCCCCTTAAACGACGTCACAATGACGTCACAAGCAGGCGCGATCCACCTCAAAAGTGAGGTGCTGTCTTACGAATCCAATGATACTTTCACTGACTCTCTAGCTCAGTGGTTCTTAACCTGTGGGGAATTACCCACTGGTGGGGAATGGCGGAGTTGCCAAGTGGGGAATGACCGGTCGGACAGTAGAACCACTGCTTCGAAAACCACTGCTTCAAAATATTTACGTACTAAACACTTCATGGGTTAAAATTGATTTTGTCAAAGACCGATGCTGTGGTGGGATATGGAGAGTTGGCCCACTAAAATGTGGGGAATTGGAGAAAAAAGGTTAAGAACCCCTGCTTTAGCTCAATCCGTTCAGACGTTATGGTCGCTTAAAGCTTGTCGGCCACTGTGGTGGCCGGTGTGGGCGCGATGGTTGAATATGGAGCTAGTATATAGGCCTAACATGTACTATTATTTTTCAGACCGTCAAAGCCAAACCTCGTGCAGTAGGCCTAACTCTAGATAATTAATTTTGCTTCAGGTTGTACACATAGCCGAATGTACTAAAGTGGAACTAAGCTGCAAAAATGTCGTATTGACATATTCAAACCAACCCCGTAGTTGCACACGCAGCGAAATGTTGAATTCAGTGTCATATTTATTCCAAGCATTCAATTCACTTATGCGTAGCTTTGCCAGTAGCAGTAGCCAATACTTCCAAGTCACAGCTTCTGTAGTTTGCCGCTGATGCTGACTTTTTTCTGAACTAACGTGGAACCGATCAATCACGTCAAAAGCAACCAGAGCTAATTCCTTCCTAACGCTGCTATAAGCTACCGCTAACATATCATCCAAAATTAGCACAAACCGTGAGAAGAGCAGTTAGTGCTAACGGGAGAGATCATCCGTACTTTTTTCTTTGGCCACTACTCACGCCAATGTAGGGAATAGAGGTAAAGTTGTGATAGCTCGCTACCACATCCGTTATTTTTTGAAAAAGGCGGCGCTCCTACTACTATCACCAGTGGCGCATCCAGGGTATGGCAGGCATGTCACGTGCCATGGGCGCCAAATTGTTTGGCAAAAAGCAAAATTTGTGACCTACAATTTCTTCAACCTCCATTTTGCGCCCCATAATTAATTCCAAAGCTGCACAACACAGCGCCATTATCTAACGCATTACGTCGGGCGTGTTGCGCCAGTACCACCAAGCAATATGACAAACCTGTGTTATTGTGACACAACACAACGGTCTGACATTGTGACAGAACAAGAACGCTCGCTTGCCATCAACAAGACTTCGTCCTTCACACGCTGTTAGAAACGCTCAGTCACGCCTTGCTACTGAGTTTCAGGCAAGAGGTTATTAATCAGAATCTGGCTGAGATGAGTTTAAGCCCATGCTATGCAAATAACTGCTGTTAAGCTCCCACATATTTACAAATTGCTTAAAACTGCTGCGGCCTGCTCCGACTTTACGAAACTTCTTCGATGGCAACTAGTGTCGGATAAATTAGCTAAACATAATGCCCCAGTCCAGAGAGACTAAGGAAAAGAACATTATAGTAAGTCCTCGAAATATAGCAGTTATTTTCGTTACCGTACCAGTTAAGCAAAAAATGCTAACTCATGAGAAAAGAGCTTTGTTAGTCTTGTGTAGAGCTAGCTTTTCTGACCAGTGGTTTGGCTGGGCGTTCGCAGAAATTTTTGCGTGGGAGTTACATGGACGTTCGTAGAGATTTTCCCAGGAGGGGGCAACATCGACATTTTTCTTATCTTTTTCAAATTGCTGGCGATGGAATGCAAATGGACGTTAATAAAATCATTAACAGGTACAATATTGCGCTTCGTTGGGGCAACAGCCAGGAATATTACGATAACTGATTTACACAATAGGCTGTCTGCAGAATTTCAAAGCAGGTACTTCTTTTCAATTAAGCATTGCCATGTTCATTAACGAAACCACAAACTATGACTTTATTTTACCTGACAAGACATGCCAGCGTTACTTAAACAGGCCCGTGACCAGCTTGGGATACCAGGGGGAGCGAAGGGTTTTCTCAAGGGGGCCCAAATTTACAACTGCATGACATTAGTAAGCACGATTAGAAATATAGTCTTAAACTATGTCCAACACATTTTTCCAGTAGTGGCGCAACACTCACGCGCCACCCTTAGTTGGGGGCTTGCAAGGCCCGCACCGGCCACTACAGTGGCCGGTACTCTTTTGGCCATAACTCGCCAGCTGCTGCATCTAGAGAGGTGTTCAAACCCCCTACGGATTCAGCAAGTCTTCTAGTTCCGAGTCAAAAAATTTTTTTTCCGCTCTGGGGACATCCCTGGGATGCTTCACAAGGGGGGGTGTTTTAGCGTTTTTATGGTCTACTTTACCCGGCCCTAGGCGCCAATTCAATGAGCCAATTTTTTGGTTGAAGTTTTGTGTTCGAAACTAGACTATCACACGAGTCTTTAGAGCCCTTGACTGACTTTCTAGCATATCTGGAGCCAAAATTATGGCACAAAAAACAAAAAGTGGTCAAAATTTCTACCCCTGCAAACTCTAGCCTGGGGTGAATAACACCCAGTTGTGATATGGCCATAACTCGCCGCCAGAATAGGCTAGAGAGCAGTTCAAGCCCGCTAAAGACTTGTGAAGACGTGTAGTTTAGACTGCAAAAAAAATTTTAGGTTGAGTTCTCGGGTTTTTTGTTGATGTTTCCATAATGAGGTTGTTTATGCATATTTGTTTACATTTGGATGATGACGTCATCCCCTGGGAATCGAATAATCGAGCAGATTTTGTGGCTCAACTCTTTTTGGATTCTAGGCTACAGTACGAGTCTTTAGAGGGTTTGATGGACTTTCTAGCATTTCTGGTTCAAAAGTTGTGGCAAAATAAGCAGAAATTGATTAGGGAAGCCCCAGAAATTACTCATCGTATTCCCCAGTAAAATGGGGTCTTCTGGCTATAACTTTGGCACCAGAAACGCCAGAAATTCGATCTAGAGCTCTAAAGATTCATATTCCAGCCTAGCATACAACCAAACTTTAAGCCACAATTTCGGCTCATTGTCCGTGTGATGACGTCATAAAAGAATAACGAAAAAAAGCAAAACTTACCCTCACTCTGATGACACCCACCTCAAACCTCAAACCCAAATCTCAGAAGTTTTTTTCCAGTGCAAACTACATGACTCACGAGTCTTTCGAGGGTTCGAATAGCTCTCTATCATATTCTCGCCGCGAGTAACCGCTATCCGCGCAAGCCGCCGGTGGGAGACTCATGCTTTTTCTGCAATTTTCTGATTTTGGGGCAAAATGGGGTTGTTGGGCCATAACTTTGTTTCCAGACATGCTAGAAGGTCAATCAAGGGCTCTATAGACGCCAGCGGAGTATGGAGTCTGAAATTTTTGACTCCGACTCTGCTGCTGCTTCGGCTGAATATACTCCGACTCCGCTCCGACACATTTTGGAGTTTTGGACTCCGACTCCTGCTCCAACTCTAAAGTGAATTATCTAAATTTTTGTCAGTGTCTAAACGACCGCATCCGGTTTTCGCATTAAAAAGACTAAAAAAACGTATCAAATGAATTTGCTGATCACTGCAATACATGTCAGTTGCTTCTCAGATAAAGGATTAAGGTGGCCATAATTTTTTTACCCTATATCCTAACAATTTACCTCAACTGCAAACCCTAACCATCAACATTAAACGCTAATCCCAAACCCTAACCTTAGACACCAACACTGAACCTTAACCCTAAATCCTTACTATAAACCCTAATTTGAAACACTAACAGTAACACAAAACCCTAATCCGAAATGTTAAACCTAACTCTAGTCCAAAAGCTTAATTTAATTATCAACACTTGTCTGCTTTTCGAAGTGTACATCACAAGGGGTCCAAACATTTTGACTTGCAATCTTGTGTAAGTACATCAAAAGAAAAATCAAATACAACAAAGGAGCGACTCGAACTGAGGATTGTCTAGTCACTTCCCACTCGACCACATTGATAGCAGTGAGATGTTCTCCAACTCAGTTTTATATCTGGCAGAAAACTGGATGCGGGATACGCTAATTTTTGTCCTTCGAAACAGAAAACTGGAAAGTGGAAATGCTGGATGATGAGACACTACCTAAACTTTTGTTAGCTAAATTTTATTGACCAACATATTTTTAACGTATCAACCTGAACAAGAAATTGTCCAAATCATTACACACATGAAACGCACCTACCTAACCTTACTTGCATCCGAGTTGTATTAAAATTTCAAGATTTCCTGTGAAGTAGTATTGCACCTCTGAAGGTTTTGTTATAACATGCTTTGTAAAAAAAACAACCTGCAATAACAAAAATCAGTAATAAGCAAACTAACCTCATATTCACAAAATGACTCCGGCCCTTCCTTAAAAAAACTCAAGTCCAGCTCCACTCCTATTTTCGAAAATCGTTAAGACTCCGGCTGAGGTCTACTCCGACACTCCGGCTCCTGTACTCCTCTGATAGACGCGGATGATCACCTAGTTTCCACACAAATTTTGAGCCAAGAAATGGCTCATTGGATTGGCATCCAGGGCCAGTCAAAATTGGTCAAAATTTGAAAACACCTCAACTTTGTGACCTCCTCACAAAGTACTAAATAAAGACGTATTCCCACAAGCCTGCCTAGACGTATTCTAACAAACCACGTCGTTTTAAGTCCATGTTGGAAGAAGCCTGTATTGGCGTAGTTTGATTAAGCTGCTCATTCGCGTAGGCTACATTGGTCACACTTAGTCACAGTCTCACACCAGAACCGTCGCTAGAAAGTCATTAATAGGGGGGGGTTATGTTTGTTCGGGGGAGCTTGACTTTTGTGCAGGGAGGGCTTGACATTCAAATTTAACAAAAACTCCACTGATTTCTAGTGTTTCATATTTCAATCTGGGGGTTGGAATTTTGTTTGAGCGGGCTAAGCCCACCAAAGCCCCCCCGTGGCGACGGGACGGTCTCACGTTAACAGTGGATTTTTCAAACTTGTGGAACCTTTGCGACCCATTCACTCATGCTTCTTTTCACATAGTATAACTATGTGGCTTACCGCTATCAGCAGTCACTCTATCGTTTGCATTACCGGCCACAATGTCTGCGTGCCGTTCAACAACCACATGCGACAAAACGCCTACCACCGTAACTAGAAGTAAACCTTCGAAGATTTGTTGCCGTGTTATTGTAACACAGTAACGACCAACACTAGAAGAGTCCGCAGAAAAGCTTCACAACCATGGGAGTCCGCAGGGAGGTGGCAAAACGGGCATTTGCCTCCCCCTGGAAATTGAGACTAAGTGGGGAAAATTTCTGGAAAACGTGAAATCAGCAGTTTAATTCTGATTATTGGGTTAATTCTTTCAATGACAGTTCATTTGCCGATATGACACTCACACTGCACAAGAGTCAGGTTCACTATTTTGGTAACATGCAGTTATGAGCTTGCAGTTCACTAACTCCGCTTCTTTGACTGCAGAGGCAGGTTGCGAAACTCGCCAGCGAATTGTTATACCATTGGCCTTCGTTGCGTAACAATAACATGGTAACAAACCTTCGAAGACTTCAAGTCACGGTAGTATGCATTTTACCGCATGTGACGACTGAACGCAGATTACTTGGCAGATAATGCAGTGAGACTGTGACTGCTGATAGCGGTAAGCCACGTAGTTTTATACCAATGGTGAGCGAACTGCAGGTCGCCAATATATTTTGTGTGGCTCTTCCAGATGAATAGCAATATCTCAAATTGACAGAGAGGTATTGCCTCATATTTAACGCTTGTTTCATTTATTAGTGTTTACACAAGTTTGTGAAGTTAGTCACCAGCAGTGTCCCTGTAAGAAAATTTTACATTTTGCAAATGTTTGCTTTAGTGCGCATGCAATTTCACAACCATGTAGACACACAATCAGTGAAACGTTTCAAAAGGGCTGTGCGATTTCTATATGATATGAAATTTGGAATGTTGCTGTGGCCAGTCAACTTGTGGCCGCTTAGCTCTTTCGGTAAAGAGCTGGCCTCACAATTGTGGTTGTTCGCTTGGAACCTAGCACTCAGCTCATAGGCCAGAGCAAGGAACCTAGCACTCAGTTCATAGGCCAATGCTGCTACCGCCCGCGGTGGCCCAAAAGTTGCGACTGCGGTTTGTACAATTACGTTGCGTCGTGTTCGCAGGCGCGTAGCCAGACATTTTGATAGGGGGGGGGGGGCAAACAACAACCAAGTCTCAACATTTAAATAAATAATGCCCTTGTTTTTAAAGCATCATCCATAAAATGTGCCTTTCTCTGGCGCTTCTTTTTCTGAATAATTCTATTCAGATTTAAGCAGGCAAATAGAAAGTTGTTTTCCTTGAATTGACAAGTTTTAAAAGTTTATTTTTAATATATTTCCAAGTTTCTACTTTGAATGAAAGCTACCATTTTCTCGTAAAACTTTCTGGCGAAAGCGTTTGTGAAGATCTTGATACTATACTCGTAAGTGCAAGATCTGCAGTATGCTTTTTCAGCCAATCCTGCAGATGAGCAAGGAGTCATTGTGGCTGTCATTGTGATTACGCTTTTTATATTTACGCGCTTCAGATGTACACCAACACACGTTCAATCGAAGTCGAGTAGCGACTTTGCTCTAAGAAACCGACTCCCGAAGCAGGTTTACACAACTTGCGCGCATGTAGACGTGGATCTTGTCCAATTCTTGAGCGACTGGTTGACCTACGCAATTGATAATGTAAACGCTAGAGTCCCTCAACGTGTTTGAAAATTTTTTGGACTTTATGTCATTAAACGCTATTAAATGCGACTGCAGTAGCATATTTATGCGCTACTTGCACCAAGTCTTCTTCCCATAAACGATTAGGTATTTATCAGTCTAACTTTTCAGAGTTCACATATGTTAAAATTTTGAAATTTAAACAAAATTCAAAAATGTTATAAATACCATTTTTTGAATCGGAGAAGTTATGCATGCGCCCTAACCAAACCTGCATATGTTTGACTCACTCAGTCTACGAAAACCGTGAAAACGTTTGTGTATTTGCGAAAACGAAGCCACAATCGATTTTCACCATGGCTCTGCATTCTGCAATAAGTTAAGGCCTACTTGTCGCCGCAACTTACCACAACGGTTGGTTAGTTGATCTGGCCCAGTGGTTTCCAAAGTATGAATCAAAACCCAAAGAACGGTGAAGGGTCAAAAAATGGGTCGCGCAGAGGCGATCCAAATCGGAGTTATAAATTTTCAACTTTATCATTGCTTGTCTGTGTCTGTCTGTAGCGTAGATACTTGAGAAAAGAGCAGATTGCTGACATTAAAAGCGAACTTAGCAACTTGCTGCCAAAATCATCCACACTTACAGTATTTATTTCATTCGTTCTTTGAGGCTTGGGTCGCCAGGTGTTCACCAAACTCAGATTTGGGTCGCGCTCAAAAGAGTTTGGGAGGTAAGCGGCTGAAGACTTTCTTTAAACCCATTAGTGCATAAATAAAAAAATCCGATCGACTAAGAAAAAATTCAATTTAGTTACGTATTGGTCACATGCGCTTTATCGAGAAAACAGATTGCAAGCTATCTGTAAGCAAATGGCAGTGTCAATGGCTTTAACACATACAAAATAAACAGCATCTTTCTACTTTCATTAGATTTTTCTGCTGACTCTTCGCGTTGCAGCTGAATGCTTTCAAATTTACTGTAGGGTAGGGTAACAGTTAGTATCAGGTGAATGTTGAAACACTTTCAGACCACGTACAGATCGGATTCTGATTACTTGACAAAACTGCTTTTTACTCGCCGGCAAGGTAATGGGAGATCATTGATGAAACCGTTAAGGCTCCACATATTTGTGATTGAACAGTCACAATAGGTCTGTATGCCATTACAACTAAATATCTAGAATAATTGCTATTGTTGCTAAACAGTGTCCATGGCCTAATTGCGTAATAAAAAAGACGTTGAAACTGAATTGCCTATTAGCCAATGCTTGAGCTTCAAGGCACAATTGTCGCCAGAAAGCTTTCAGTAGGGGTGCTTTGCATTTTTGCGGGGGTGTTTTGCGTTTGTGTGGGAGGCCTTGACATTATAAAATTAACCAAAACTCCACATATTTGTAGTGTATCACGTTTCAATTTTGGGGGCTAAACCCACCAAAGCCCCCCCGTGGCCACGGGTCTGCTTCAAGACATACAAAATATCACCACCATATTCATGCATTTAGCTGTAAAACTGTACAAAAATCTACGATGTTCATTTAAACAAAGCTACAGCTGATGCTGCAGTCAAGGGCAAAATATACAGCATTTTCAGCATGCCAGAGTTTTCAGCGAATAATTTTTGCGATGGTCTTGAAAAGAAATTTGCATCACCATCAGATGGGATACAGCAAGCTGGTCCGCCAGAAACAGCTGCGAAACGCGTTACTCCTTGTTTACTTTCGGTTAGAGATTACAAGCGCGTAAATACAAGTTTGTATTTCATTATCACCACTTCCACACGGAGCTTAAGCCTCAGGTGAAGGTCAGCGTGATACTTGGCCGTGAATTTCTGAAGCTGCATAAAAGTGTCCAGTTTAACTTCGGTGGACCAGAACAATCTTTGCAACTTGGTGTTCTAGAGCCTTTAAAGTGCCCAAATCCAGTACGATTGTTTCAACATATGACACCTGATTGTCCTCCCATAGCTGCCAAGTCAAGAAACTATTCGAAAGCTGACCAGGAGTTCCTTGAAAGCGAATATCGCAATTGATAGCGGATGACATAATCGAACCAAACGTTTCTCCGTGGCGTGCCCAATTGGTTATAGCCCAAAGTGAAAACCTTAAGAAGCGTCTATGTGTGGACTACAGCCAGACCGTAAACAAATTCACTCACCTGGACGCTTACCCGCTTCCAAACATGTAGAATATTGTAAGCAACGTGGCAAATTATAATTGGTACTCCAACTTAGATCTTCGATCCGCCTACCACCGAGTGCCATTGCTACCCGAAGAAAGGAAATTTACGGCGTATGAAGCAAACGGTCGACTGTACCAGTTCAAACGCATACCATTTGGTTTAAAAAACGCTGTTGCATGTATCCAACGTGTCATAGACGACATCATAGCTGCCTATGACTGCAAAGGTACGTTTGCGTATCTCGATGACATAGCAGTGTGCGGCAAGACAAAGGAAGAACATGACAAAAATCTAAAAACCTTCCTGAAAGCCGTTAGAGAATGCATATGGGGCGCCGTTTGTAAAAATATTATATCTGACAGATTTAACACAAAAAGTGTTATCTCTGCGCATATATAGCTATCTCTGCACAGATTTAATTATCTCGGCAGAGATAGCTATCTCTGCATGCAGAGATGTTATCTCTAGCAGAGATAGCTATCTCTGCATGCAGAGATGTTATCTCTGCCAGAGATAGCTATCTCTGCATGCAGACATAGCGCTGAAGCGTGTCGAAGGAAAGCATGGTATCCTGTCTGAAAAAAATCTTGGTGTTTTGTTTCAGTAATCTAGACAAAATCTAGGCTTCTGCAAGGCATGAATTCCCTGGCATCACATAAAACCAGGTGGTTTCAGGTCTAAATTATACTGTTTTGATTATAACATTTGCTTGTGTAGACGAAAGACTACAAAAAACGTGGGAAGGTTGTCTCAGTGAGCAGTTTCCACAAGCTTTTTCTATGACAGCGTTTTTCTCTTTACAATACAGTGCTCGTCTCCAAGCGAGCACTTCGCTTTCAGCGCGCTCTTTCTGTGAGAGCATTCTCTTTTTGCACCTGAAGGCGCTCAGAGGTGGCGAGCTGCGCCTGGTGAGAGCAGTTGGAGTGGTCGGACTTACCAAATGACCAGAACCTCTTTTCAAAATTTCAGCAAAAAATGTCACTAGCACTGAGACAACCTTCCCACGTTTTTTGTAGTCTTTCGTCTACACAAGCAAATGTTATAATCAAAACAGTATAATTTAGACCTGAAATCACCTGGCTTTGTATGACGCCAGGGAATTCATGCCTTGCAGAAGCCTAGATTTTGTCTCGATTACTGAAACAGAACACCAAGTTTTTGTTCAGATAGTACACCATGCTTTCCTTCGACACGCTTCAGCGCTATCTCTGCATGCAGAGATAGCTATCTCTGCCAGAGATAACATCTCTGCATGCAGAGATAGCTATCTCTGCCAGAGATAACATCTCTGCATGCAGAGATAGCTATCTCTGCCAGAGATAACATCTCTGCATGCAGAGATAATTAAATCTGTGCAGAGATAGCTATATATGCGCAGAGATAGCATTTTTGTGCTAAATCTGTCAGATATAATATTTTTACAAACGACGCCCCATAAATGCAACCTAACCTTAAACGAAAGCAAATGCGTATATGCTTCAGAAACCATCAACTTGCTTGGATATCGCATATCCAAAGGAATCTTGCAGCGCGATCCTGATCGTGTGAAGCCAGTACTAGACATGCCCGTCCCATGTAATGCTAAAGAGCTACAGCGCATGTTGGGGATGTTCTCCTATTACGCGAAATGGATCCCGTGTTATTCCGCAAAAATCAAACCGTTGGTTTTGCTGAAAAAGTTCCCTCTGAATGATGAGGCATTGCATGCTTTAACTACGTTAAAAACAGATCTTTCTTCAGCCACTCTTGGCGTGATTGATGAAGATCTTCCGTTTACATTGGAAACCGACGCGTCGGGCAATGCCATTTCAGCGAAGTTGAACCAACAAGGGGATTGCCCGGTAGCCTTTTTCTCGCGAATGTTGAACAAGCGTGAGTTGCACTATTCTAGTGTTGAAAAGGAAGCCTTGGCCATCATCGACGCTGTCTGGAAATGGGCGCACTTTCTGACTGGAAGTCATTTTACAGTTGTGACGGACCAGCGGTCAGTTTCATTTACGTACAGTGGGGAGAACCGTGGGAAAATTTAAAACGACCAAGTGTTGCGTTGGCGCATGGAGCTTAATGAGTTTGATTTCGACATTTTTTATCGCTCTGGAAAGCTTAACTCGGCTCCATATGCGCTTTCTAGAGTTTACTGCGCTAGCATGAATGGGAGTGCACTTCACGATATCCATGCCTCGCTGTGTCACCCGGGTATCACACGTTTGCATCACTTTGTTCGTGCAAAAAATTACCGTATTCTGTTGAAGACCTTCGCCGAACAATTCGCAATTGTAGCGTATGTTCGGAGCTCAAACCAAACTTTTACAAACCCCCTACTGCTCAACTCATCAAATCTATCCAGCCGTTTGAGCGATTAAGTTTAGATTTTAAGGGTCCATTGCCGTCTTCGACCAAAAACCGATACATGCGTACTGTAATCGACGAATTTTAACGCTTCCCCTTCGCCTTTCCCTGCTCGAGTGTTGGCGCTAAAACTGTAATATCATGTCAGAATCGTTTGTTTGCGTTGTTTGGTATGCCCGCTTACATCCACTCTGATAGAGATACTGCGTCCATGACGCATGCATTAGCGTCTTATTTACACAGCCACGGTGTTGCTTGCAGCATAACATCGGTTTATAATGCGCCTGACATTGGGCAGTGCGAACGGTTTAACAGAATTATTTGGTCAGCTGTTCGACTGGCATTGGCATCCCGAAAATTAGCCATTACGCAGTGGGAATGCGTGTTGATTGACGCACTCCATTCCATTCGCTCCTTACTCTGCACTGCCATGAACGCAACACCGCATGAGCGACTATTCAATTACAAGCGGCGATCGTCCTTTGGGGTTTCTGTGCCTACCTGGTTGAGTTCTCCAGGTCCCGTATTTTTGAGGCGGCACGCACGTTCTTCTAAGTATGAACCACTGGTGGAAGAGGCCGATCTGGTGCATGCCATGCCAAACTATGCTCGTGTTCGCCTTTCCACTGGCAGAGAGACGACGGTGCCGTTACGAGACATTGCTCCAATGAAGCGAGCACCTGCACCGTTATTTGATGCTGCAAATCAGTGCGATGTTGCACTGTCCGGAGGTTCTAGTCTCGAACCGGAAAATTTGAACAGCGATCACGCTATTTCCGCTGGCGATCAGCAGGCACCCTGCGAGGATACTAGTGACAACGTTGTTAGGGGCAGGAATGACTGGGATACTCTGCCGAGTGAAGACATTTCGCACGATACGTCACCGGGCGTTGACGACGCTGTACGTGCTGAGTCTGCTGCCCAATCAGCATCACCTGGTGCCAGCGCAAATGGACTACGGCGGTCAACGCGTCGACCGCTATGGGCTTGTTCCATATCACTGATGTGATCACGTTGTACGCTTGTAACGTTGTTGCAACCTCTCCGGTGGTGTTGCGTTGAGTGTGTGATTCACCACGAACGGGATGTGCGGGAAGAATAACACCATGATATGTGTAGCGCGAGCAAGCAATAGTAGGAGAGATTGCGAGCATGATCTCTATTGTTGCTTGCTGCCACGGTGCGAAGCTTTGCGCACATGCCGCTCGGTATTTCCGATCGCAACAATGTTAGTGCTTATGTTGTCCATTATTTCTTTGTTTTCGTGTTTATTAACCTTTGTTCCCAACTGGGCCGGGTAGAATGTCCTGCGATAATTTCCATGTGATCAGAGCGTGCAACACATTCTGTTCGTGAAATGCTTCTGCGTGTGCATTGATTACTCTTCGAGGAACCTTGCGCGGTTTGGTGCTCATTCTGATCGTGGTGGTTCGTTAGGACAGTCGTGATCTGTGCTGTGGAAGTGGACGTTTTAGCTGAATAAAGCCTAAGTTGAGTTTACGCGAATCTCTTTTCATATCAGGTAATTAATTGTTTCACATACTTTTGTTTGTTAATTTGTCGACTTAATACAAATGCAACGGAATGCATTTGCATGCTAATTTCAAGGAACATTGCATATGGGCCCAAAAGCAATAATTAGATTTCGGGGGGAATCTGCTTTATCGTCAGCATCCAGAAATCACCTCACCACTTTTTGCAGACCTTTCGACCACTACGCATGTTTAAGATTGTGCTCCGCAATAGTTCACTTTATCCGAAGCAATGGCCTTTATTTTGTCTGCTATCGCTGATCAGCGCAAGCGCTGACCACATTGGCTGCATTACCAATTTCTGTAGCATGACAAAACTGTTGCACGAGCTCAAAAACGGCAGTTGAAGCATTCAGGCATTTGATAATGTCTCATCAGAGAAAAAGGTAAATTGAAAGCTGGACTTCTATAAATAACAAAAAAATCGAAAGTTTACTTGCGTACTTTATGCGCATTTGCAATTCTTGTGTAGATGAGCAAGATTCGATCTTGCAAACCGGGGTGTGCGCCCGCCAGTCCAGCCGGCCTGTTTCTATGCTCGACTGCTCGAATTCGACAAGACCTTAGCGCAGCCTCAATTTTGCCGTTGTAAATTGCTCCTACGCATTGATGATTGTATTTTACTCCCCTGTTTTAACGAGCAGCCTGATATTTTTGCAGTTACGAACTGCTGTGTCGTAGCGTTGAGTTTGTTTTTCTCCGATAGCTTAACTTGGAGCACTGATAGTTTATAGTGCAATGCCACATGAAATAAGGGGAGTGGATGTAGAAAATATGCATATTATGTCACCAAACTTCGCCAAAACGTTGGTTTGGAAACATGAAAATGACGTCAAATTGTGACGTCACAAACCCCGGACACCAAATACAAATGACCACCATATGACCCTGAACGAAATCCTCCCCCTTGAAAATTTTCTGCGTGCGCCACTGGTCCACAGAGAGTTCCACAAATCTTTGATGAAACGTTCCTGAAAATTGGAACCTTTTACCATAAATTATGCAAGACTAGATTAGTTGTTCACAAGATCTCAGCAGAGCAGAGTGGTACATCGGATATTTTTATAAGTGGTCCATAATAATTTTAGAAAGGACTTCAGTGATCATTTGAACCCTAATAATTAGGCAAGAGATTTAGGTAGAAGTGCGATTAAGCCCTTGGACCATCATTCAACTGCCTCTGCTGCATTAAATATTCATACGAAATAACAAAACACAACCTTAATCTGAGACAATTTCTAAGACCAACTTACAGTGCTATTTTAAACTAAGTAGAATTTGCCTTTTCAATTAAGTTAAACATAAAAATGAAGACTACTTTTTTCAGTTGGTCAACGTGCCACAGTTTGTTTCGATTGTTGCTGCTCTTTTGGAAACAGAACTAATAGTTGACGAAACATGAGAAGTGCTAAGTAGGGATGCTAGTCATAATCTCTTTTATTCTGGTTTACAGCGATGTCTGTCCATGAAAAACCAGTAAATTTAAAATTGGGGAAGCTTTGATTTCGATTCGCTAGGCATGTTTGTTGCTCGTTGCTTGCATACGTCTGATACAGTAAATATGGAAGTTTTTGATTTTATGGTCTTTGAATCCTGCTTTAAACAAGAACTCATATGGTGCTGACGTTTGGTGAAGCTACGAACCTGACATTGTTGAAGTATATCGACTACCATTGCACATACTTTACCAACCAGCCCTTTATAATGTATTCTAAATATAGGGTGAAAACGACTTCCGAAATGGCGCGACGTTTTAAACTGGTCAACTCCAGATCATCACTTAGGCTAGGTTATTGTTTGTCTTTCTTTAATTGACCCGGGGTCTAGAAATGAATCTGGAGCAAGAATCAGAGAAAGCAGACGTTTGCAGAAAAAAACTACTGATCATCCCAAACAACTTCCCTTGCTGGATTCCGATTTTTACGATGCAAACTGATGAGTTTTCAAATCCAGACAGTTGCTAATGTTTTATTTAAAAATAAAGGAGCCATCGTTGCACTCGCGTCAACGGTAGTACCAGTCAACACTGCCATAAAATCCCCTACTCTATCCATCCAGTCTGACTGGTTTCAGTAAATTGTTAAGGTGTTTCAGTGGTCCACGCTTCAGCAATATCAAGAAAACGACGAAACCTTCTCTTCAAAAGCAAATAGTTGCTGGCGTGTCTGCAAGCATTCACTAAGGCAAGAGAGATCTTTAACAATTTCCATCAAAAGCTGGTCATTCACGCAGAGCAACTTTAACATCGCGTGGTTTTTGTGGATTGAGTTAATTTTTAGGCGCTTTTATTTTTTTACATGATCAATGCTAAATGCAGAGAAGCGTTAAATGAAATATTGTCAGATGATGAAATGATGTTTCAGTGATTTACCGTGTTTCATCGAACCTAAAAAAAGCTTTATTTCTGGCTATTTATTACCTGTTCACGGTCAATGGTTTCTCCTGCAGTGAAATCTCATTGTTCTTTTATTTTCCGGCAATGCTAAGATTTAATCACAGAGGTTTCTGCTGATCATTTTGATACAGCTAGCACTGTAGTGACCAGGCAGATCAGAACGGTCGCCAGAAAGTCTTCGATCGGGGGCCTTTATATTTGTGCAGGTGGCTTGACATTTAAAAATTGACAAAACTCCAATGATTTATAGTGTTATTTACTTCAATTTGGAGGGGCTTCCAGCCAGTGAGGTTACAGGGGCGATTTCAGTAATAGTTGGTAGTCAAGACTCATTACGGTTCACTACTCTAAGAGAGATGAAATAGCCTATATTTCACAACACTCCCGTGACAAAACAACGGACGAAAAAATGGCTTTATGTAGCGAATGTTGTTTTCCGAATTGTGCTAATATCATGTGAATAAACTTACTTTCTTAGGTTTTAGGGGTTGCCATCACCCCAATCGACACCCTGGATCCGCCCCTAGCCCCCGTGTCAACGGGGTTGAGGCAGACATCCAATCCATCTGTGCAGCGTATCCGAAACGAGGTGTGGCATCGGTGTATGTTATATCATTCGAGGTTATCTTGCTGGGTTGCTTCCTTTGGGTGGTGTGACTATAAGCCTTCGTTCAGATTTAATAAAATGTTGCAGTGTGATTTTAAGAAATGTTAAACGTGACAGAATCCGTGCGCGAATCTTGACAGAACAGTGACCTAAAAGCATCTTCTTTCAATCTGTAAAGCCACACATTTTTAATTTGTGACATAGGCCTTGTGGGATAAAGGACTTGCATATTTTTCATTTTGAAACAAACTCCACTAACGTTTGCGAAAACATTGAAATTTAGAGAAACTTTCTGAACATATGGTAACCTTGCGGATAATGTTAAAAGACATATTCCTTCAGAAAAAATTAAATAGAAGAAAACTGCAAATACTTTTTCATCTTTGTGAAATCAACGGTATTCGTGAGAAGAGCTAAAGCTACTTTTTGCTCGTAGTCTCTTCCTTCACCAGGATGATCACTGCAACAAATTTTTAGTTTTCTCACGATTGATTGCCAAAACATGCGATGGTACATTCACAAGATATAGCATCTCGATTCAACAACTGAGAGTCGAAAGCACATGTTAAGCAACACTCACAACCTCCTTCCTCACAAAAACGCGCCTCCGCAATAGCAAGTCAAATGTCCGGCAAAGCATAACTGCGGTCGGGGTTTTCGCTTCGCTCGGATTGACGCAAACGACGACAACACTTGGACAACAAATTCATAACGTAACTAGCAGAGTAGAGAATCGGATTGAGAGAACTGTTGATTGGGACGAAAATCGTTGTGAATATAGGCAAAGTACTAAAATGATCCAGGACAAATTTGCAACTTTCAGGAATTGAAGGATCGTAAGCCTTAGACAGGTGCCAAAACGATACAATCGTTATTGGAATCCAGGTTAAGAAATCAGTGGTTATGATGAGGAAGATCTTTTTCTGCATGCGTGCATCCTCCTTTTCTCTGGCGCACATTTCTCGAGGAGGAGCACAACCACATACACCTAGAGAGCAAGTTCCTCCCGACGTGGTTTGAAACAAATGAAGAAGTAAGCAACCAGCAAGTATGCGAAAGACAAAAAATTGAAAGCCATCAGTGAGAGAGCATAAGATTTTGTTTCAGATTTTCCAGTTAGATAAAACTTGCCGGAGCACAGTGTTTGTTGACTATAGTAGTTCATCTTGAATGCACGGTTGTTTAACAATTTAAAATGACGTGCAATCTTTAAAATCTCAGTCCCTCTGACCGATTGTGAAAGTACTGACTTGCTTGCCGCTCCTGTTTCTTGGAAGCAACTTAAGCTAAAGTCATTGAGAAAAGTATTCATCACATTTTTCATCCTGTTGTAGGTCATCACGCGTGGAGGTTTGCCTTCAGCACACCCTCCCGCCACAATGTAGTCGAAAGCAATGTTGACACTTTCCACCTCGATGAGCGGAAGGTAAGCTAGCGCAAACCAAGAAAGCCATGAAAACGCAAGCAAGTAAATGCCAGGTGTAGCAGTGAATCTTTTGTATGGCCACAAGATGCTGTAGAGTCGAAACGAAGTCATAAGCACCAGAATAGTGACTGAGACTTGACTTGACACAGTACTGACCAAACCAAGGATGTCGCAGAGTGGCCAAAGTGACAAGATCTTAAATTTTCCAGCAGGACCCTTGGATGCCGAAGCAACCACAGCGATGCAAAGTTGACAACACCCAACCAGAAAATCAACCGCAGCAAGATTGAGGAGCATAAGGTGGTTGATCGTTTGCACCTCCGAAAATAAATTGCGCTTGTGCTTGAGCAACTTTGAGCTGTTGACTATCACTAACAGGTTTCCCACAACGGCAAGGATAGCCATTGCCCAGACCACAACCAGAAAGCATGGCTGATGTATCAGGCCACGCCTGTGAGCAGTTTTCCAGCCACTTTTAGCGGTGTAATTGCAAAATAAGTTTCTCACCAGAAATGGGTCTTGCCAATTGGGATCGCAATCCTCTACCACAGACTTGTTAGACCCACAGGAAGTTGGAGTGTTCGGTCCGCAATAGCCATTGTAGACTGTCACGTCGCGGTACCATTCTTCAAACGGATGGTCCGACGCATACTTGCATATTCCATTGCTACTGGAGTTCACTTTCAAGCAAATGAAAAAAATCTGTGAAATGGCGTCAGTCGTCATGTGGCTCATTGTCAAGCAGCGATTGCCGATTTCATCAGCGCCAACTGAATAAAAAAAAAACATGACATTTATATGGCCGAAACCGTGATTGCCATTCTAATGACTTCCTGGTTCCAATAGATAATTTCAAAATACACGAATTTCTACAAATTGAAACCGTTAAATATTAACGAAGCTGCAACTTCTTCTTTGGTTTACATAAATTCAATTTTTTCCATGACTTTAATACTCAAAGCCAAAATTATTTTTCAAAAACCCCATTTTTGACAAAAATTAAATGTTTCAGAAAAAGTAAAATTTGCCATTTCAGGCCAAACTTCGGCCAGCCATAACTCGGTAGCAGATTGAGCTAGAGAGCAATTCAAGCCCTCTAAAAACTTGTGAAGTCTTTTAGTTTAGAATACAAAAAAAATTGTTTTGGACCTGCGGTTTTTGGTTGATGACGTCATGAGCGGGGTATTTTTTACGGTTTTGATGACGGAATCGGCCGATCCAATGTTTGGAGAAGAGTTAAACTGAAGATGACACAACATGTCTGCTCTTGGCGCTTGCCTGTGCTTTCGTTGTTGCTGTTTACAAATCACTTCTTTTTTGCAGTAGATTAAAGAATGAATATTGGCGGATGAGCAGCAAGATAGCGCAGTTTCAAAATGTTGTTTTCTTTGAAGAATCGCTCCGTGGCCGCACATTTGTCTGAATAAATAAATCAGCTAAAATTATATTGGAATGGCCACTGGTTAATTATTGTTGCTAGCTTCCTTTTCCGTTTGCTTGTCTCTTTGATTTGTCTACAATATCAAGTTTCGCCTTTGGACCAGCCCTTTTCGCTTGCATTTTTTCAGTTGACATAAAAAGCAACCAGCAAACTTTTAAAACTACTTCCTGATCATGTTTTGTTGATAAAATCAACGTTTTAAAACATGGGTGAATGGGTGCAAGGCATGCAAAGAAAATGAAACGCACAGATTGGTTCAAAATCGTTTTCATTTGAAAACTTTTCAAAGCAACAGTTCGAGAAACCGCTAAATTAGCAAGGAATGAGCTGCCACATATTTTGTTTTTGCGATGCTTGTAGTCGACACCGTCAATAATTTACCTGGCGTAACGCTGGCTTGCGATAAAGTTATGAAGACAATTACAACCAACCACTTCAACATATTCGGTATTGTGTGTATACCCAAACAGAGTGCTCTGTCGAAAGAAACCTGTAAACGAAACAAAGAACGAAGGCCATGAAAAAAGAGGGTGAGCCATGCTGCCGCATGTCCCGGGACTTACTGACAAGATCAAACGATGTTTGACGGCCCACAAAATACAAGTCGCATCAAAACCACTGAGAAAGCTGGGCAGCCTTACTTCCATCAAAGACCCAGCTGATATATGGTTTCGACAAGGAGGTGTTTATTCCATTCCATGGCCTGAATGCAACAAACGATAGATTGGAAAAAACAAAAGAAGCCTAGAAACCCGCCAAAAATAACATAAACTGCCGTAAAAAACAAACGTTTTGACCAAAGTGCCCTAACACAACATACGATCGATTCAATTCACAGAATTGACTAGGAAAATGCAACAGTTTTGGACTTTGAAACAAACTATTACACACGCCGATTCATTGATTCTTTTTACATAAATAGCGATGAACAAACAATGAATGTAAAAAGATCGGATTTATCCTCCGGTTCATGCTGCAGTGGTGTACAATTTATATATATATATACATACATGTCCTTCCTGCTGTCCACCGCTCTCGATTCGTGATACTACTGTACTGTTGTTTTTAACGTCTGATCCTTCAACTGGCGTACCCTGCCACCTGGAGGTCACACGTTTTATAGCATCCGTGCGCGAATCTCACAGCATTTCGTTTTTCGTCCTGACAAAGATACCTGCATCAACTATCGAAACGTTGGCAAGTTTTTAACGTGTTTTTATTTTTTCCGCCAGTAGAGCCTGTTTAAAGTATTTGGTATTCATTTTACGCTGACAAAATAATGGTTTTTGGCAAGCACTCCCCGACAAATGCTCATAAAAGAAAGTGAAACCACACAGAAAATTAAACATCGTCTCGTTTGAATTCCTCAGTTTTTTGTCTGCCCTTTGTTTCATACTATGGCAATGTTATGTGACACCTAAACGCAACAGTAGACATTAAACGATCTGTTGCAAAAAGTAAATTTCAGACTTTCTATGCTTTACACCAGCGGTTCCCAAACTTTTTCCCATCGCGTACCATTTGTGGGCCCCGTACTATCACCACGTACCACCTTTCTCCAGGAAAACTCAATCTACCAAATATCATTCGATCAAAAGTTTGGAAAACCAAAACCGACACAAATGCGACATGAAGATAATGGCTGTGAGAAATTATAATGGACATTTTTCGGAACAAACAGGGGAAGTACACAAAAATGCAGGAATTTATTAACAGATCCCCATCAGTGAAAACGAAATGTATTCTTTTTGTGTAGAAGAACAGAAGGGTCTCGCGTACCACCTTGAAGGCCTTCGCGCACCACTAGTGGTACGCGTACCACAGTTTGGGAACCACTGATTTACATATTCCGAAACAATGTGGGTCACATGTAGCTTCCTTGCGTGTCATTTGCCTCTGATGGAAAATCTGCACGATCTACCAACGAACAGATGCATATATAGATGGGTTTAACTGTAGGATAATCATTGAAATAACATCAGTTTATCCTTCTGATATCATCAACCTTCTCACGCATTTATGGCATTTTTGATCAATTATTTATTACTAATTCCTTGAATAAGAAAGAAAATTTTTTTTTGAAATTGAAAGATCTCCTTTCAGTTTCTCACAGCAGTTATTAGATTCTCATTGTTACGCATCAAACCAAATTTCCACTTATGAATTTTTCACTAAAACTTTTTCCTGATTTTGTCAGCAAAGAGCAATCTACGCATGAAAATTTTCGTTGTAAACCTGAATCCAAAACTTCAGCAAATTGTTCGTTTCTGAAATATTTTGCAAATAGTTTAAAAATCTGATCAAAGGTTCAGCATGCAGCCCACAGTGAACAACAGTAAGCACATTGAGGAAAGTCTTTGAGCATTTACCATACTACAATGATGACAATTTGATAGCTATTTGCGATTAATGCAAAACGATTACTTGAGGGTTATTTCTCTATACAGTACGTTGATTTGTTTTCAATTTTTTAATTTTTTTCTAAAAGTTACCTTGTAATTTCTTTCAAAACGAGCGGCAGAAGCAATTTTCGTCCAAAAGTTCCCTTGCGGGGAAAACGAAGGATAAATTCTTTTTTTTCAGTTGACATAAAAAACAAGGATTGTAAATGTTTTTTATTTACGTTTTTATTTCTTACGAAAGGGAAGCACGCAGCATTCTTTCCAGCAAGAATGGACCACAGGATATTGAGAAAAATGCGCCCAGTCTGATGGGAGGATTGCATCCGAAGCAAATGTTTGAACAACGTAAATAATCTCTTCGAGAAACTGACCGAACATAACCAACAAAACGTCATTAGGCAAAACATTGCTCAGTGAGTTATGTTTACTGAACCACACATGAAAACATTTTGCAAGAGATTCGACAGAGACAACTGGTGCGATAAACAAAGAATACCCTTGTTCATTTTCACTGTTTCTCATAAGAGGTAAAGTAATGCTTTTTTCTCCATCAGGTGAAAACCTTTGTCAGATCTGCAATGATTTTTGAAAACGCCTCTTTCATTTTACCTCATAAGCAGAGTTTGGCAGTAGCGAGTTACTTAAATAGCAAGCTACAGTAACGAGCTTATTTTCCAGGAGCGATAGCGCGAGCGCCGCTCTTTTTTTAAAAACAATAACGGATGCGGTAGCGAGCTGTCGCCATTTTACCGCTACTGCTATTAGCTACTGTACATTGGCGTGAGTGGTGGCCAAAGAAAAAAGTTCGCAGGCGCTCTTCCATCAGCACACGTTGGTAGTAACTGCTCTTCTCAGTGTCTGGGCTCATTTTGGATATTTGTTTACGGTAAGCTAGCAGCATTAGGAAAGATTTAGCTCAGGATGCTTTTGACCTGATCAATTGGTTCCTCGTTAGATCGGTAAAAACTCGGCATCAGCGACAAACTAAAGCAGCTGGGACGTGGAAGTATTGGCTACTGCTACCGGTAAAGCTGCGCATAAGTGAATTGAATGCTTGGAAAAATATGGCACTGGGTTCAACATTTCGCTGCATGTGCAACTACGGTTTTTGTTTTGAAGTATATGTCAATATGACAGTTCTTGTAGCTTGGTTCGACTTTAGTATATTTGGCTGTGTGCATAACGTGAAGCAAACTTATGATTCTGTCTTGAAGACAGTGGCGTAACTAGGGGGAAAGAGGAGACATCTGCCCCCGGGCGCAGCATTTTGAGGGCGGCAATTGAGGTTGGAATGTCACGTAACAATTAAGAAATGTCAAATGTCAGCATATTCTAGTAATTACGATTTACAAAATGTCGAGTGCCAGTCGCTGCTACCCAGTTGCAAAATCTCATCAAGATCACCAAGGTTCGCAAAGAGAGAAATTACGAACCTTGGTGACGTTTCAAGGCGTCGCTTGTGTCTGCACTCTCCAGCAACCAGCGCCGGCGTGTGATTTGACTCACGGAAGCGTCACAATGCTTCAATGCTTTCAGATAACCAGGGTTGCGAACATTCCCACTTCGTTCTCATTCTATAGTTACGTCACAGTGGGTGGGAATCCAACATTCCAAGTGCATTCAACTGAGCATGCGTTTAGAGCAGGGGTTCCCAACCTTTCTCTGACCATGTACCCTTTCAGGTTGGGAACCACTGGTTTAGAGCATCGATGAATTGTAACAGTGTGTTGTAATTACAAAAGATCTGATGTTAAGGCAATTATTTGATTTTTGGTGGTTTGACAAACTTCATGTTGAAATGGATTTGTTGTGGTTTTGAAGATAATTATGATGATTTTTATTTGTGGGATGTTTAAATAAGTCCTCACTACTTTTGCAAAATTCTAATTGCAAATGGGCAAAAGCATTGAGTATATTAGATACAATGGTGTACTTTTCAGTTACTCCTAGGAACGCCGGTGAGCGGGGGCATTGCCTCTCCTGTTCTTAACGGGGGCGGAGGTAACGTTTTATAACAGTATCATAGAGAATTTCGTGGTTAACAAGATCTATTTAGAACAAATTTATTGCAGCTATTCACGCACCCACAACATTCAAAATGGTTTTCTACACTTTCTGTTATCATTGTTGAGGTCAACATTCTTGCTGAACAGAAACAAACATATTGGTGAATATTAAATTTTTGTAAGTTTGCATTTCCCACAGCACTTTTACTGAACCCATGCCCTACCGCTGCTTTGGCTGCTACCTGTGTTTTATCTAATTCCACCTATAAACTGATTATCTCCACAGACATGATTGTCGAACTTCAGGTCACAAAATTGCTAACAACATTTCTTGCAGAAAGCCACTGGCGTTATATATTTGCTATTTTAGGGTAAAATATGTGACAAATTTAAATCATACCAGCTCTTTGACAAAATAATCGATAAATTTTCAGCAGAAAAAGCAAGAATACTTTGTCCTTGGAATTAGATAATTGAATGTAAAGCATTGGATTGCAGTTTTTCTTTTATTTTATGCTGTCATGAACGGGCTGGGTGGGACGCTTAAACTGAGCTTGCCTCAGGCGCGGGAAACCTGGGTACGCCACTGCTTGAAGTGTCGTTTGTTTTTTTGCAAAGTGCTTTCACGTCTGTTTCTGCGGCATGTTACTGTAGATAAAAACGCTGTTTGAAATCTACGTAGTAGCAGTAAATTTCGTTCAGACCAGCACGAAAAAATTATTGTAACTTACCTTGGTAATGAAATGTCGCTTTTCTGCCATATCAAACGTTCTTTTCTTCCAAGCGTCACAGCGAGTCTTTCACATTGCAGTTAAATTGGGGAAACGCTATTTCTGTGAGCGCGGTCGTAGTGGTCTCTACTTTGAGCTTCGTGACTCGGTTTGTACTAACTAAACTCAAAACAACTGCGTAGCCTACATAAAACCCTTTTTTCTGATCTGACGACTTTAGTCTTACGAAAAAAGATTTGTCTTTGAGAACCGTGAATGACAATGTTATCACTCCACCTTAGTAATAGCGTTGTCTGTTGTCATTACCATCTGTATTTTCTTAGATGCTTACAACGTTCACAAGCCCAGCAAGAAAATTTTTGCAGCTGTGAAAAAACGAACTTTTCGCTGAACAAAAACATGCACAGCAACGACGAATAAAAATCGCCAGTTCGTCTAAGACTCTAAGTGATGTCAATCGTGGGCAACGTAATCTATGCGATTACAGACATCCGCTATTGTTTTTCAAGTAACATAATCAGTTGTTGCGCTACCTGTTTTGCTCAAATCGAAATGTTTTTGATACAATGTTATAATTCAATGGTCTTGCTGTACTACCCTCCTACTTTCAACGTAGCTGTTCGATAGTTTTATTCACCAAGCACCTTGGAAAACGCTCTGCAAAACCGACATGAAACTATTTCGTTGCAGAATTTTACACTTTCACTAAATGAGGCACCGAAAGCGTATTATTTTTGTTTTCTGCCACTCATTCAACGTTCTGTTGTTCAGTAAAAATCAAACAACGCTACTTTGCCAAACACGAAATCCTTTTTCTACTGCAAAACTAGCTTGTGCGTACAATCGCTATGTTTGTTGCTACACAATTATTTTAGTTTTCAACATCAATGATAATTGCTGAAAAAGTTCACATAATCTGTGGACGTTGCCAAATCACAATTCCAGGTCACGTGACGATTTAGATTTCCGAGCGTGCTACAGAGCGTCCCCTCAACCTCCTACAGCCCCGTTTTGAAAACCAAATCTTCTGGGGAAACTACAGGAACGTGTACTCTTTGAGATGACGGATAAATCACTTCGCGTTAAACTTGCTGTCGTGAGTAATGCTTGAATATAATTTTTATCAACAAATCTCACTGTTTAGTTTTCCTTGTTTTAATTCTACACGCAAAGACAACGTTGACGAACGTTTTGTTTCATATACGTTTAAACCTGACACAGCCCTACCAAACAAGTAGTTGGGCTTTTTTATCATTGCAATTTCGCTGAAATTTTATTTGCCTCCATGTGTTTAGGTAAAAATTACAGGATGCCATTTTTTGCAAGTGACCATTGCCTGGGCTAAACAAGCAGAGTTGGTGTTGAAAAAAGTTTCTTTGGTTAAGATTGTTACCTGACACAGCCAGTGGCGCAAATTGAGGTTTAAGCCAGGGGGTGCAAAACGCAGCTGAAGGGGGCCCACTAGCCAACACACTCAAAAAAAGGTTACAAAATAATAGTGAATCCGAATATCGTGGATGTCTATACCAGCTAAAACACGAAAACACCTGAAAAAACGCAAAAACAACAACCTACTGAAAATCAAAAGAATACTTAATACCGAAATTTCAGCTAAATGGGGCCCAGGTTTTAGATTTAGCTTGCCAGCGGGCGGCACACCCCTTGCCCCCTAGTCAGTTACGCCACTGTACACAGGCATACTAAATAACAAGTGATTAATTTTTTTATCATCACGATCTTGCTGAAGCTATATTCACCTCCATGTGCTAAGCCGCAAATCACTTGATGTCGATTTCTGAATGTGACCGTTGCCTGAATGTAACACCAAACTTTGAAAGCTACAACTTCG
>Ga0210059_1001857_pt1 | contig 32378 bp, 25 predicted proteins | sample Ectturendosymbi2_FD_188042 | JGI IMG/M metagenome (GOLD analysis project Ga0210059, IMG submission 188042) | Ecteinascidia turbinata endosymbiont from Florida, USA - Sample 2 (SPAdes) (version 2) | ecosystem: Host-associated > Tunicates > Ascidians > Unclassified | place: Key West, Florida... | reverse complement strand
ACTAGTCACACAAAAACATGAAGCTACTGAAGAGTTCAAAGCGCGCCGACTTCCGCTTCCGTAGTTTAACGTGAATGACCTCATTTGACCCGGGTCTGGTAGACCCGCGGTAGTATTCCAGGAATATTGATCACATGCAGATTAACTCAAACTAACAAGGACAGAAATCACAATTTTACGTTCATTATTGTTGTTGTGCTTTTCGCGTCCCCAAGTAAGTCTAAGGTGTCCGAACTTGAACAGAAATTAAACCTTCTCCATGACTGGTTTCATTACCTTTCCAAAACATTCAATTAAATATTACCGACTTTTATTGAAGCTGAAAAACTTCATAGAGGATAAAAAAGAACAGATGGCGGTGAAGAGACAATGTGAAATCATACAATAGCTTTTCCGAAAATATCTCTATTCAATGTTACTAACACACACTGCATTCCTTGGCTTCACAATGTGTAAGGACAGATAAAATGCTTTGCGACTATACGTAAATTTCAGCGCATAAGCCATTCTGTACAAAGCATTCACAAAGTTCTAAACTTTTGATGTATGCTTTTGGTTTGCAAATGTTTTTGTAAATGGAGCCAGTTTTCATTTCGACACACGAATTATTTGCATCGAAAAAGTTAAATGAAACTATTATTCTTACTGGTAATATGACAGGTGCGTATAGCTCTACACCAGGTTCTCTGAGAGGCTTTCACATTTAAAGCTGATTGTACGCCAGCCAGTATATCACAACCATGGTCTGAGATGCAATGTTAGCTGACTTGCCTTGCTGATATATTAACAGCCCTGCTTCTTCACATGCAATGTCAATTTGGTAAATGGTATACGCTGCACAGGTTAATCAAGCAATAACAAAGTTTTTTTCTGCGGAGTTAGGCCTTAGACTTATTCCTAATCGAATGTAGCTGATACTGAAAAACATAACGTAAAACCGGTAAAGCTGGTGAACTTTATCATTTCTTGTGAGAGTAGATTGCTTTAGACTTGGAGAATGCACTTTTCTTTCAGTTAAGGTTAAACGTCTGTCATAATTTTTTTTTAACGATGCCCAGTAAGTTTCCTAAAAGAGGAAGAAAAATTTAATCCGAATAAAAACCCAGCGTAAGTAGAAAAGCAGCAAAACACCAAATAATTTTGTAACAATCGCCCTTTCAAACCTAACGATTCTTTTTGACACGTGATATGGAGCGAAACATCCAAGAGCCCTATGCATGCTTTGAAACAAGTTTACAAGTTGGTCAAACCATTTTCACACATAATTTTTTTGAAATGATAACTACAAAACAAGATTGATTCAGCATCAACATCACTGAAAGCGAAAACAGATATAAAAATGAGCAACGGTTTACGAAAAAACTTCAACTTCATCCTCAAAATTCTTTTGAAGGTAAAACAAGCATCGGATAAGTCGTCATTGGCAAAGAAGCTTGAATTTAAACTCCGACAAGAACTTTTGTACACCAAGAAAACATTCATCCGGTACCAAATTTGTTAAACAAGAAGCAAATACGTCCATATTTTAAGATATTTTGCCATTTTCTAATCCAAATTGCTGGCTAAATAAAGCACACCTTTATACTTTAATTGAGCAATATTTGCATGCGTCAAACTAGGTTAACTGTAAATGTTTAGGAGAACCATGATAAATTACAAAAACCATGAGCGTGGAAGAAACATGGAAAATAACTATAGATTGCATCACGATATAAAAAATCCGCCCCTTGGATGATATTTTATAGTTACACCAGTTTCAAAAGAAGCAACACCTTTTCAAGCGACGTTATGCAGTAACTCCAATTTCATCAACTGCATTTTAGGCAGAAAAGGCAATTTACTAAAGTCGCAAGTGAAACAGCTTCATGTCAAGAAACTATCTGAAAACTGTCCCAACTTACTTCTCATCCTTGTTGCTGGGACAATTTCTCACTCCATTGCAGACAGCAGTTCTGTTGATGCAGACTCTACTTTGGTTTCCACAACTCACCTGTCCGGTCAAACATTTTGAGTCAAAGTTGCTGTGAATACAAAATGAAATTATCATGTAAGCCAAAATTGTAAATATAAAGAGTCTGAGATTAGCGTGTCTCTATCTTTGTGGCATGAAGGAAGGTAGAATAAAGGTAGAGAAAAGTGTTTATCCAAAAAATAATATAAAGCAGTAGAAATGTTTGATTTTTTCTCTGATGTTCATTCAATGTGGTAAACGGAATCCTTTTCACAGAAATCCTAGGCATGCAATACGTTGTATAAGGTGCAGGTCAATTAATGTCTTCCGTTGTAATTGTTTTAGAAAATGTTGTAAACATGAACTGATTCATTCATTCGTCTTCAATTTCCTAGTTCTTCTCGGAAGTTTCGCAGGGCAGCAGCCCTAGCAGGTCTCGTAGCGTGAACTTTCCAGCCTGCTGTAGTGTTTTGCCGCTTCCTTGAAGAGTACGCTGACCTGTTTTGTGGAGAGGTGGAAAACCTCGGTTGTTTTAGTGCTAATTTTCATTCCAGCCTGATCATAGGCAGCTGAAAACCGATCAAATGCATGTCGGATGCCCTGCACACAAGATGCAAGCAATACCAATTCGTCTGCAAAGAGCAACGGATTGGTTGCGAAGCTTCCAATAATGACTTAGAAAACCTGCTACAGCTCATGGCTGGAGTAATGAAAAGTAACATACAACGTAATGCTGCGGGAACCCGTTATGTGCTAATGAAAACAAGTCAATATACAGAGAATGTATCAAAACCTAAAGGAGTTATTGAATTACAAGGAAACATTTGATTGAGGCATATACTCATCGACAGATCGACAGTGATCCTGCTGATAGTTAATTACAGTATATTCTTGTTTTTGTCGTTCTTAACAGCGCTAGGACTTCCTGAAATTTCATTACTTCCTGTTCAAACGCTGACGTGATGCCTTCATAAATTCTCTAAATACGGAAAAGTAACCAGTATAAAATGCAATCATTATTGTCACTGATTACTTGGATGTGATCATTTGCTACGAGTTCTCAACTTGGTAAAACTCAGTGTATGTTTAAATAAGACTTGAGGCTTCTGGCATAGGCGTACGGGAAGGCATTTTACTGGGGGGGCGCAAAAAATTTGCCCTGAAAATAACAATTTGCCCTAAAAATAGACAACTTGCCCTGAAACTAACTTTTTAGTTTAATCCGAATGCGGCCTGAAACCTTATGTAAATCTGTTCTATACAGTTGAATTCGTTTATAACGACTTCCTCTGTTACGTCAATTCGCCGATAGCGTTACATTTTGTTTGGTTGTGATGGCATCTTTTATATGCATTTCAATTAGCTTATAATGTCAATTCGACAATAATGTTCTTTATGCAGTCCCTTAGAGGTGCCGTTATGGGCAAATTCTGTAGCTATTTTGCTTGTTAGCTCAAAGGTTGAAGTTCCTTGCTTGTTGTCTTCTCCCAGACAAAAAAATTTACGGTAATTGCTTTTAGTGATGGAAATATGTACGCGACTTCGATGACGCAACGCAGTGTTTTAAAAGCGACGGTTCGAAATCGTATGGTCTGACTCCCTAAACCTGCCTGTGTTATCGCTGCTGTGCACTTGAGCAAGGCACTTAAAGACGCGCTCTCAAAGGAGACAAGCAATCTGCACGTCCGTGCTGCCCGCTTCAAAAACTCCTGTTAATCAAAAAAGTCTATCATCTTAACACTCTGCACCTCTACCCAGCGCAAACTCGAAAACGAACAAAAAAAGAATTACCGAATTCCTATATCAAGCTGTTGAAATACCGACATCCGATTGTTCGATTTTTACAGTAAACGAGGGCTTGGTCCAGACCAGAGTCACTATAACCAATCATGGGCGCAATTTTGTTGTAAAATGTGGGAGACAGTTGGGTGTGAAACCGCAGAAGTGACGTTTTATGCATATCGATTCCCAATCTTATTTGTACAAGTGTTTTGAGAGCAACACTAATCACGCTTTGTCCTTGCAGATGATGTACATATTGATATACTTAAATTTGTTGCTGGACATGGTGCTGTAGTTCAGCCTGCTTCCATTAATATGGTATTTGAATACAAAGAAGCACAGCAATATAGTAGAAAACATCAATCGGGTTTTATCAGAGCTGTCAGCTGGAGTGCACAAAATGCTGAATCGAATTGTTCGCACATGTATATCATTCTTACAGTAGAACACTTCAACCTTCATGCATCTTAAAAGAAGTGTGGGTTACAGCGCGATTTGATGTTTTGTTCAAGTCGCCTAATGCTACAAAGACAATAAATATTTTTCTTGCACATTTCCGTTTTTTTGAAAAAGTTCCAAATCTTTATAATGCTACTGGCCATCATGCATGCACCCTACCCCTACCAAAATCTCCATTGATATCCTCTTACCAGCAGCAAAAACATTTGGCCTAAAATTAGCGTAGCCTACTTCACTAAATGATTTCAACCTATTTTTACTGTTGGCGGGTGGAGGATGTACCGTCCTTTCAATTTCCGCTTGTTGGCCCCTGCCCACAAACCCACACAGAGTTGTAAAAGGGCCTCATTTTGAAGCCTGATCCCGGCCCAAGCCCGAAATCACAAGCCTAAACCCGGCTCGAGTCCGACATTTATTTTTGAAGCCCGATTTAGGCCTGAAAGCCAAGTTTACCAAGGGAGCTACGATATGGGCAACTGCAGAGTAACAAAAACGTTGTTTGCAGGTGTATTTGCATGTACACGCTTTATCACACCCAAAATAACAACCACCTTGACCAAAACATTGGCATAATCTGGCACAAACGTAGCATGTTAGTCAACGATAATACTGCGGAGTGTGGAATATAATGTTTCTCATGAAAAAAAGAAACTATCACGAAACTATCTACGGTGGTGCTATGGACATAAAAGAAACTTTCTAGGATAGCTCTATAGATATGAAAAGTCGGCTTGTAGGCTTCTTAAAACAAGCCAAGAATCGCCTGAGTGATTGATCTCTTTGTGGCAAAGCCATCGCGTGCTAATTTCTTCATCGCTGTCGCCTTCTCAAAAAGAGTGTGAGACTTACCCGAGCAGAGAAGAAAAGAAGGCATCTGTGTTTTCAAACAGAATTAGCTGAAGAAAATCACAATCACTTCACGCACAGAAGTTACCGCGGTGAGCACAACAAATCTATATCACGAAAGAAAAAAATCATTACTCCTAATGCCATAAAAAAGTTTTATGTGCAGGCCCGGAATCATCCCGAAATATTTTGACAAACTTAAGCCTGAGCCCGGCCCGATTCGAAAAGCCCGGCCTGACTTACAACTCTGCACCATGTCAGAAGTTTCATTCTAAGAGTTCTACTGTACTTGCATAACGACACGAAAATATATTTGAGATTAAATCAAAATGCACAACGGTGAATTGGCAAAAAGGTACTGTACAAGTTTCACCTTTAACATGAAAAGAATGTCCAACAAAGCTAGGTGTGTTGTACTTGTAAAGCAAATGTTTCGCACTTGGATGAAAACGTTGCTGTATTGTGGGTTTGGTTAAACTCAAAGAACCAATGCATTCAACACAAACACAAAGTGTAGGAGTCAAGGAAAAAAATATTTTTTATTTGTTGGTCACCATTGTCGCGACATTACAAGAAGTGAGGATAAATGTATATTTTATCCTTATTTCCAAGTCAAGTCCCTACGTTTTGAGCTATAGGTCAATATACAGCTAGGTGAATACTGTAGGCTACTTCTCCAACGTTTTGATTGAAACCCTGTTCACTAATAAGTTGAAGACAGTCTTTTGCAAAACTGCTCATCCCAAAACTAAGTCTCCACAATAGTGCTGCTTTTTGTCTTCGGAAAAAGCTTCGCAGAGATTTGCCTGAAAATCTAACCTTCTACAGTAATATATATACACTAGCATCATTAAATTATACGCTGTCCGTTTCTGAATACGTGACAACCAACGTTACAGCAAAGCCATTTACATTTCTGCGCAAAACAAATAATGGCTGTACTGTGGTCTCTCACACGTGCAGCTGTAATACTCTGACTGTTACAAGAAAATAACTTTTCTAACAGTATACCACACAGGGTAAAATGTCGGACAAAAGCAGTTAACCATCTTTCACGGTCACTAGAAACTTGAAAAATGCTAAAAATTATTTTATCGAAGCTAAAATTTATAAACTAACAGAATCATTGATAACACACCAAACTCTGTTTCAACATGAACTTGGTTATGTATAACCTACCATCTAACTTGAAAAGCTCTTTATACAAAACGTGGCAAACATTACTTTTATTATTAAAACCTCTCCAAATACAAACCCTAAAGAGAAAAAAGTTGGGGGACATGGGATATTATATCCCCCACCTGAAAAAGTGGGGGGACACGTCCCCTGTATTCCCCACCAAATTGCGCCCATGCGACCAATCATGACTTTGGTCCAGATTACAAACTACACCAGCCCAAATTACACGGATCGCCTCCAAGTGAATATACACTGTATTGAAAATTTTTTCACCGTTCGATTTTTGAGCAACTTGCGCTTGCCCTGAAAAAACAGAGTTGCCCTGAAATTTTTCACTGTATTGAATATACGTTTCACATTGAGGATTTTAACAACTTGCGCTTGCCCTGAAAACAGAGTTTCCCCTGAAATTTTTCACTGTATTGAATATATTTTTTACCATTCAGGATTTTTGAGCAACTTTGTGCTTGCCCTGAAAAACAGAGTTGCCCTGGAAATTTTCACTGTATTGAATATAATTTTTACATGCAGGAGTTTTGAGCAACTTGCATGCGCTTGTCCTGTAAAACAGAGGGTGCCCTGAATTCACAGTACTGATTATATATTTTGTATCATTCAGGATTTTTGAGCAACTTGCGCTTTCCCTGAAAAACAGAGTTGCCTAGAAATCGTTCGCTGTATGGAATATACTTTTTACATTCAGAATTTTGAGCAATTTGCATGCGCTTGCCCTGAAAAACAGAGTTGCCCTGATATATTTCACTGTATTTGAACATGTATTTTTTATCATTCAGAATTTTGAGCAACTTGCGCTTGCCCTGAAAAATAGAGGGTTCCCTGAATTTACTGTACCGAATATATATTTTTTATTATTCAGGAGTTTTGAGTAACCCGCGCTTGCCCTGAAAAACAGAGTTGCCCAGAAATTTTTCGCTGTATGGAATATACTTTTTACATTCTGAATTTTTGAGCAATTGCATGCGCTTGCTCTGAAAAACAGAGGGTTCCCTGAATTTACTGTACTGAATATATATTTTTTATCATTCAGGAGTTTTGAGTAACTTGCGTTTGCCCTGAAAAACAGAGTTGCCCTGGAATTTTTCACTGTATTGAATATACGTTATTCATTCAGGATTTTTGAGCAACTTGCGGTTGCCCTGAAAACAGAGTTGCGCAGAAATTTTTCGCTGTATGGAATATACTTTTTACATTCAGGATTTTTGAGCAACTTGCGCTTGCCCTGAAAAAAAGGGTGCCCTGGAATTTTTCGCTGTATTGAATATATTTTTTATTATTCTGCAGTTTTGAGTAACCTGCGCTTTCCCTGAAAACAGAGTTGTCCTGGAATTTTTCACTGTATTGAATATACCTTTTACATTCAGAATTTTTTAGCAACTTGCGCTTGCCCTGGAAAACAGAGGGTGCACTGAATTTACTGTACTGAATGTATATTTTTTATTATTCAGGATTTTTGAGCAACTTGCGCTTGCCCTGAAAACAGAGTTTGCCCTGAACTTTTTCAAGCCCGGGGGGGGCGGCCCCAACCCGAACCCCCGCCTTGTACGCCTATGGCTTCTGGTGTGCGCATTTTCAACCGTAACATCAGGTATGCAAAACTATTACATAGCACAGTGCATGGAAAATCACATGCTGGCATCGAGAGCGAAGCTATGGTATTTTGAAAATCTTACCCAGCCACTGTTTGGTGAAGTTGAACGCGGTTGCAAATCCCAGCTCTTTGTTTTTCGCATAAGCATTCGTCGGATAGATCAGGGCAATCGATCACACCATCGCAGACTTTCTTTCGAGGTATCAGCATCCCTCCGTCCAAACACTTAGCGCAGTTTTCATTGTTGAACGTCGAATTCATAAGCATGCTGAGGTTTCTTGAAAATAACGTGATTGTCAGCGTTAAGCGCCATTCAGTTGCAGCACTTCTTTTTGCATCAGATAACAGCGCAGCATACTTTTCTAAAATTTTTTCAAATCAAACCATGGAACTTTCCATGAACAAATCATGTGGTTAAAATTTGTCCCAGACACGGTATAGTGCAAGCATTTTGCAAAGTAACTCCAATACTAGTCAAAATACAGTTCCGATAATTTTTATCAGACCAATTAACCAAACTTCTCTAGTCTAGATCACAAAATAGAACTTCTCTAGGTGGCCCATGCGTGCCACCCTATAAAATTTTTGTTTCAGGCATTTTTTAGAACAAAAAACAAAAAAAGGCGTTTCAAAAACTAAAATTATTTTACTTTCGTTTCGGAAACACTTCCAATTTTGTTTACAAATTTAAATCTTTTCGTTTTGAAAACTAAAACAATTTTACTTTCGTTTCAAAAACACTTTTATTTGGCCAATGTCTTCTATATATAAACATTTTTCGTTTCAAAAAAATTTATTTTCGTTTCAGAAACACTTTCACTTTTGTTTCGGAAACACTTCGTAAAACAAATCAGGGCAAAGAGGGGGGAAAATGGGCAAAGAGGAATGGGCAAAATCAATGAACACAGCAAATGGGAGGAAGAATAAGATCACCCGAGGAAGGGTTATGCATTGAATATAAATTTTTGCGTTTAGTTTGTTAAACCATGTATCTTCACAGGTGTACAGAGAGTTAAAACTGGGCTGCTTTACAAGATTAACAGTGCACGAGTCATAACTAGGTGGTTTATTTAGAATACCAGGAACACTATAGTGACACGATAACGCCATTAGACCGGTGTCATCTCCATTATCTGGTTTGTTCCAAGCACTTCGGTGCACTGACCATCTCGTGGAAAATTTGTTCGTTGTTTGACCAACATACTGTTGATTGTATATCGCACCAGTCGCCAAATAAATACCATAGTTTGGACGTGTCATGTTTTGGTTCAGTGGGAATGTTTTATTATTTGCCAACATACGTGAGTCCATTGCTCTCTTGTGATATGTCATGACCATACTAAATTTCCAGTTTGTACTTGCCAAAACTTGTGTTTTAATTTATTAATTTTAGTCTTAAGCTTGCTTGCTTTCTCTGCCCCTGCTCGAAGCCTTCAGCATTTCATCCATAAACATTGCTTGCAGTTTTCAGGGCTGAGGATAGGTAGAATTACGTAAAATCGACCTCCTTTAAAAATTTGCTGTTAGATTCGACCGCGTCCCCTTTGTGGAGACTACATATTTGATCACAGATATGTGCAAGCTCGAATCATCGCAAAGGTCACGATAGCAGGACCAAGTCGGCTGATTCCTCTAAAGCTTGCAAGAAACCTAAAGCATTTGTCGTGATTCAAGGAATTAAATTTTGTTTTTGAAGGAACAGCAAAGTCAGGACGTTCCAACACAGCTCATAGTTTTAGAAAATCTAGCAGATATCCTTGCAATCATTTTATAAGAAACAACATCTGCCTATCTCTTGTATGATGTCGTCTATGGCCCTTGTTATTGAAACACATGCATTTTTTCCAATTTGATAGCTTCCTATTTGGGGGGACGACTTGGTTGAAGTTATAAATTGCTATCAACATCAGGTGCCTCAATTACACTCTTCAAAAAAACTTACAAACACGTAAAATTAATCACCTTTTCAGTTGAAACACCTTGAAAATGCGAGTGGCAGAAATAGAGAATGCGTAGCCACATTTGTGACCAGCAAAGTTTTGATCACGTCAACGAAATATATTGGAATGCCGAGTATTCTACGCAGAAACGTTCCTTACGGTTTTAATAATCTCGCTCAATCGATTTTTCAGAAGAACTTAAAAATCACTGAAGTAGTTCTAAAGTGGCAGTGTATCCATTTAAAATCAAATGTTTATCTGAAAACATAGATATGGATATCTATTCTAACAGGTCTATACACTGCATATGTTTTCCAAACGCTACAGCCAATGTTTGCTGCAATGCCGACAATGTGAAAAATGCCACGTTGTGAATGAAATACCTCACAGGAATACGTATCTTTTCAATGTTGTTTAATGTTACATGCATCGTATGTTCACCTGAAATCATCATCTCTTACCTTCCGTCAACTTCAGATGTGTTGAAATGAAAACAAACGTCAGAGCCGTCGTCACAATCCCGAACGTTGTCCCACAAAAGCTGCTGCGGTAAGCGGCATCTCTTTGCATGTCGCCTGCACTGAAAACCTGGTCCAGTCGGCCATTCGTCGTCTTCAACGCATCCGTTGCACTTGTTACGGTCGCACAACGTGGAACGAGAAATGCAAGAGCCATTTCTGCATCGGTAATGAGTAGCGCATCCAATGCCGCAAAGATCTACTTTACTGCACTTCACTGTTTCGTTGCAAACATAGTTTCGGTGAATGATGCATCTGCGTTGCGTTGGTTCGTGAAAGCAGCTGAATGAAAATGAACTCATGAACAAAAAGTAGCTTTTTAGAGAAATACAACAGCAACACAAAAACGGCAAAAGAGATTTCGTAGAGACATTGTGATATACAAAAATAGAAGTGGATATAGTTGAGTGCAAAATTTAGCAGCTTGTTTGTTTCACAATGGTGGCAAAAAAATAAGGTTAGACGTCTCGGCCCCCTGATCATCTCGGACCCCACATTTAGGGAAGCAGAACTTGCTTTATCACACGATATCTCTGTTGTTAACGCCATAGGCGTAGCCAGAGGGGGGCCAAAGGGGCTATGTCCCCCAAAATTTTTGGAAAATATAGTCATTTTGTGCTTTGAGAGGCGTTTTTCCAAACAAAATAGTGCTATTCGCCTAAAATCATACACTTTGGCCCCCCAAAATGTTTTGCCCCCCCAAATTTTTGAGCTGGCTACACCACTGATTAACGCTTACCTGACTAAGTGGAAACTCAGGCTCTCAGTTGAGAAAACTGTGTGCTCCGTCTTCCACCTGAAGAACCACTCAGCCAACTATCAGCTGAATGTCAAATGAAAACCAATGTAACAGTGAAGTTTGACTCACATCCATCATATCTCGGCGTATGCTTGGATCGCTCTCTGTTGTTCAGGACACACTTACACACACTAAAAAGGAAAGTTTCGTCACGAGTGGCACTCATCAAGCGACTGGCCGGTGTCGATTGGGGAGCTTCCTTCAAAGCTCTAAGAACCTCTTGCTTGGCACTTGCATTTGCTCCGGCAGAGTACTGTGCCCCAGTGTGGTGCCGCAGCGCTCACACAAAACACATCGATGTACCTTTAAACGAGTCGATGCGCGTTATCACTGGCTGCCTACGAAGCACACCCTCCTTCTTGCCCATTCTATCTGGCATTACCCCATCTGAGACAAGGAGCAGTGCTTCATGCTTGAGACTTTACACCAAAGCCCTCAATCCGAAACATCGTCTACACGAAACTCTGTACCTAAAACCCACTCCTAAACGTCTCCGCTCCAAGAAACCTCTACGCTACTCTGTGGAACTGTTGTCAATTAACGGGGAACCAATCACGCCAATCCCTGCAGCTCTCCAATCCTTCATTCCTGCATTCGGCCCACAACCACCAGGTTGCGACCTCCCCAGAAATGCCTGGGTTCAGCTCAGCCGTCAGAGGACTGGTGTTGACCGATTTGCGGCCAACATGAAATTAATGGGCCTGTGCGGCTCAGATTTGTGTGAATGTGGCAAGGTGCAAACTGCACACCACATCTTGCATGATTGCACCAAGTTCAAACTTCCGTGCCACATCAATGAGGTGGACAGCCCAGCTATTTTGGAATACCTTACCCAATCAAAGTTCTGACCAACATGCATTCCTGTTTGTGTATACGAAAGAAGAAGAAGAAGGTGATACGTTCGACCCACGGCAACTGCATGAATTGCCGTAACGCCCCTTGGGCAGCAGCGTTCACCTCAACCGCCCCGACAGGAGAGGCATCATCCATGCTTCGCCCTGCCGCCAATTATCAATAAATAGATTTGTCGCATTGCATGCGATCCAACAAAGAAGGTTTCTAAAAAGGAGGGGCAAAAGACCAAGCAACTTTCAACTCGTGCTTGGCCAAGCTCTTTATTGTTTTAAGCCGATAGTCTGAAGAAAAATGATGGTGATGAAACACATCATGCGTAACAAAACGTGGCAGGAAGAATATTCATTAAAAAAAGATTTAAAGCAAAGGGAAGGACAGTAATATTTAATGAAAATTTCAAAGCATTTTAATTAAAACGGAATTTGTGTTTTGACCGTCAACAACTCTTAGAAATAGCTCACACCAATGAAGATACCAACAAGGAACATGTGCATCAAACAACTCAAATAAACGCACCAAATACGGATAAGCATCACATATCTCTTTCCCATGTTATTTCACCATTTTCCCCCAAATACACCTTCAAAATAACTACAGTTTTGTGCTTTGGCAAAATAATGATCCGAATAAGTGAGTGGGCTTTATTACATGGCTCTCTTCTGACAAGATTCGCCATCTTGTAGCAAATCTTTAATAGGGCTACTCTTTGGATTTGGAAGAAGATTTCCCTGATGAAATGTTCGTTTCTCCAGTCACATGAACCAAGTGGATCAAAACGCTTCCACGCCAGAAAGCTTTTTCGGCACATTCGAGAATCAGATATTATTGACGCATGTCCCAACGGTGAAATAGCGCTGAGGTTATGTCTTACTCTTCCAGTCGAGACCACTGAAGGGGAACGTTCATTGTCTGTCCTTAAAAACTCAATGGCACTTCTATTATGACTACAGAATCTTATGTTATGACCGTCCTATAAACAGAGCCTCTGAGCGAAATTTTACCAGAGGGTACGAAGACCGAGACAAAGCCCCCTAGCTTCTGGGCCCATCGTCGAAACTTGTATAGCTTGGAAGCTTGCCCTGAGGAACATAAATAATAAAATAATCGCCAGAATATCGAAATTATCTGCTTGTATAGGTCGTTTGTATATTATTATAATATAGATGAAACAGCTAACAAGTTAAGATTTCGAAATGGTTTGATTGTTACACTGGAACCTGGCTTACACTCATAATTTTGGGCTTGACTGCAGGATAATTTAGCGTGTTTACTTTCATCTTCCCGAGCTCCAGTACATCCCGGGCCCGGGTACAATGTACCTCTTGTACTCCCTATCTTAGGCCCTGGTCCTAAATTGCGAAAAACCTATTGATGACTTCGGTTGTTAGAAGGCACGAAAAACACCTTTGTGATAGACTGTGAGCTGTTGGATACGAGTATGTTGGTGGCAAACATATTCTATAAGTTGGTGCAGATAGTTATATATTCGCCCTCTGCTTCATGGATACAATTGCTTTTGCTATTGAGCGCTACCTGTGGTAACGGTGTCAACTGTTCTTTACAGAAAGCCTTAGAATATACCTTGTTCGGTAGTGTTTTATAGCAAATGTAGAGTTTTCAAAGCTTTAAAAAAATTCGTTATATCATTTTTCCGCTTAATTTGTTTGTGTTGGATTTCTGTTGTCAAACGTCTTAGATGTAAATCATTTAGTCATTTCTAAAATACTCGAGCCCTAGTCACTGCAGTACAGTGGTCTCTGGTAGTAAACGATTTGTCAGATACACTGTTTCTGAAATACATGAGTCTTGCTTTGTCAATATTCAGACAATTTGTAACGTATTTGATGTGGATCCTATGTTTGCTTGTTTCTAACAAGATTGTCACTACACAGAGCTTGCCTGTTGAAGTTTTAGAGTGCATTTGAATCAGGACAGTGTCTCGTGAGCTTTAGTTGGAAAGAAACATGTGTCTACACTGGGCTTACTTCATGTGGTTGACTAAAGGTGCTGCGAAAACACTTTGCTGTGTAAAACTTCTCTTCGTGCTTCTACCATCAGCTTATAGCAGGGTCTCCAAAATACGTCCGCGAAAAAATTTCATCCGGCCCGCGAAGTTACTTTGTCACTAATGAAAAAACACATATTTGCGAAAAATTTGTTGATTTGCTAACATGTAGCATATTTCGAAACAACCACATTACGTAAGATGTCCGGCCCTCGAACTGTTTTGTTATAGGTGGCCCTCTGACAAAACATTTTGGAGACCCCTGGCCTATAGTATATACTGTAGATTAAAACACTATATTTTATACTACTTGGAAATTGACAACTTAAAACTGGCATAAATAAACCCTGTGTTCATTGAATGGATTGTGCTTGTTTGGTCAATAAAATATGCGGTTACTGTAACAACAAGCTTACGTCTATAACTAATTATATCGAGAACTGGACGATATTGCGATAACACGTTCCCGCATAAAAATGCAAATATCCGAAAACAAACCTTCGAAAAACGCTCAAAATCACCGAAATTTAACTAAGAGAGCTTCTGAACTATCCAAAAGAGCTATAGATTCCAAAAAAAGATCGCATTGCCATTTGTTTTTGAAAACAATGTAGGAAAGGCCTGTAGAAAATCTAAAGCAATCGTAAAACCAAAATCGGCAGTTGGCACCACAAAAGGTAAAATTTCGAGAGGGTACTAGGCATACGTAAGGCATAATTTCTTGTTTTCAAAACAGACGGCTAAACAAAGGCCACATCTGGGTGGCGTCCCAAAAACTAAGGTGAACTAGGACCCCGGAATCTCTAAATCCGTACCTGCTATGCACAGCTTTTAGGTAATTTCAAACCCTTGAGTTAAGGACCTGGTTCCAAGCAAGAAATTCATCGTCAATTGCAATGCTGTTTATTTGAAGGAATGATTTGATAAACATCGGTAACTACTTTTGAAAAATGAAAACTAAAAGCAACCACAGGCAAAACAACACACCGCACTTAGGTACAATATACCTCGTCTCATGCAAGGCGCACTTTGGGCAAAGCACATCGGTTTGTATTTCGTCACTTCCGTCGGCGCAGTTCCTCACGCCATCACAAAAATTTCTCATGGGAATACTTTCTCCACTTCTGCACACGAAGGTAGATAACGGGTGCCCTGAGAATAATTAAAAAAATTATGTTGCTCACTTTGAACCAGCGTGTTATCATATTCCTGAGTTCGTGGACGAAGCGATAGTGATGCCTGCGAAGAGATAAAGCCGCAGGCGTAGGCGGCGGGGGTGCAGGGAGAGCTGAAACGTCTCCGACTATTTCGCATTCGGGTAAAACTCATTTCAAACATGGAAAAATATTTTGTATCGAAATTTTAATCTTTTTGAAAACATTTTGTTGCCAACTTAACAATTTTCCCGTACTAACGGGGTGAAAATTGTATTATATGTGTCATTTTATAACTTAGAGAATTTAAATTGTAACATTTTCTGAAGAGCTACTTTTAGGGCATGAACATAATTTTTGGGCAAACCGCCGTAGACCCCCGAAAACATTTTGGTTCCGTACGCGTATGACTAAATCCACGGTCTATTTGAAAGACTTCAGTGCACACTTTGGAAAAGACGTTGGCGTATGTTAAGATGTAATCGGTCAAATTAGTGAAGCTAACCTAAATGATAAGACCTTTGCAAGACAGCGCATCGTTCCTTTTCTGAAAGCTCGTAGAATGCACACCGGATATAAAAGAAGGGAGGTGTTCAAAACAGCTGTCATTTTATCAGCAGTTCGGCTATGCGGACAGAAATAACTTGGCGTGACAGCAAATGACAGATGTAGTCCCTTAGTTGAACCAAAAGGTGAAGGATGCTGTACGAGCAAAGAAATTAGACTACAAGGCCTGGTTTTAGAGTTTTGCCTTCGCGATAGGTCGATGATGTATCACATTGCAAGAAAATGCACAGCTGTGAAATTCGGAAAGCTCTGAATGTCGATCCACTTCTCCGAATAGAGAGATCTCACTTGCGATGGTTCGATCATGAGACCAGAATGCCCCAAGAAAGGTTGGCGAGGCGAGTACGGTCAGTCACACCAATGGGAATGTGACCTAAAGACAGGCCATAATGCAGGTGGCGTGATTACATCTCTACTTGGACAGGCCACGCCTTGGTGTGGTGCCAGCAGAACTGTCAGATGTTGCTGAAAACTGTAAAGATTTTCGAGACCTGCATGGCCTGCTGCCACCCAACTGAGAGAAAAAAAGCTTTGAAAATGAATGTATGAATGAATGAACGTTTGTGCTCCTGTTTTTGGCCGCACTTTTGTCACAACATAGCTTAAACTTGTTGTGATGACTTAACTATGCATGCGGGTCAATTAGCAGTAATTGCGTTGTTGTGACGTTTATAGTACGCGTAGAATTTTCGAGTCACAAGCAGGGTGTAGTGGCAATTTTATAGGTGCCGGAGCTCTGCTGGTCATTTTCGCTTATGCTTGTAGGCGACAACCCATCATTCACTGATAGAGGTGGCAGAGCTGAGTACCGGCACGCTCCGGAAGCACTGCACTACTAGCCACGAGACAAAAGTTACTGAACGCAAGCATCTTTTCACGAAATCGTTTGTAACTTCAACGGATTTGGCGTCAAAACTGTTTCAATAGTCGCATTGTTCAAAGCAAATGTATGAAGTAGTTTATTCTTCCGTTGCGCAATTTCTCGTAAGTCTTTGTTTTATTTCAAACTGTAGTTGAAGCTAACTTAAGCTGATGTTTGACTCTTCATAGAAGTCTGTAAAATATCACATGGGTTACTTTTCCGATTTGTATTTAGGCTGTTGTAGCAAAAGGAATGAACTGTTGCCATCAACGTGCTATTGTGTACGGCACCTTTCAAAACTTTTTACTAAACTTTCAAAGTTACGACGAACAAGAATATTTGTGTGCCACACTGAAATATCGCAGTCGGGAGTAGTCTGATAAAATCATAACAACTTACTCAACTTATGCATCAATATATTCCATAGGAGTTTTTATTAAATAGTTTAAAACAATTTCGTTGTATCTTTGAAAATCTGCCTCGCTGAGTACGTACATACCACATAAGGGTTGCTCTTTGACCGACTTTAGCGATACACAATCAGCTCCATACCGTTATGGCAATGCCAAGTTCTATATACACCTCCATAAGGCAAATTAGCTCATTGCCACATTTGAAGTGCTTTGTACTGTAGCACGACCAAAAAAGAACATGCAATGCAGTCTCTAATGAAGATATAAAAAGTTTTTATGTTCACCATACTGACATAAACACGGTAACTTACTTCTTGGGGGTAATGGCGCCGGTGCAGGTCTAGGCTGTGCTTGTGCAGCATACCAAAAGAAAGTCATAAAGTATGTACAGATAAAGCAGTTTGTAATCATCTTTCGGTCAGTAACTTTTCCTGCAACGTAAATTTCACTGCAAACAACTGTTTTCAAACTACTATTAAATTTAAAGCACAATTCGTAAAGGGCATTTGGATGAAATAAGATTACATGAAATTTCTATGTAATTGTCCACACAAATCATTTTAGTATTTTAAATCATTTTTATTAACGCAGCGAACAGAAGTTTTCACTCACTTCTTTAATTAACTTTTTTCATCAGCTCATACAGAGAAACACTTAACACCCGTAGAACGTTTTTGCTTGCTACTAGTGAGTAATTTTAATGGGAACAGTAGAAACATTTCTGGGGAAACCAGGTTTTACTTTGTGCGTGGGACCACAGCTTCGCGCAGTAGCACGCTCAACAAGCACTAAAGTTTTATTTAAAAGTTACTTGACTTAGTCCAGACTTCAGTGCCTGATGAGCTTGTTACTGCGCGAAACAGTAATCACATGAACAGGTTGAAACCTGGTTAGGAAAAATTCATGTGAGAAGCTCTTCTGATATATGCGTCGAGCACTATATCCCAAACGATTTCTACAGATCAGACAATCTGCCTAATCGAATATAGGTCTTTCTGAGAGAACGGCATGGTCATATATTTCTTTCCGCACAATATATCAATACAAGTGACATCGCAGTGAGTTTGAGGTCATAACGCATTTGACTGATAAAGGTTTGTTATGCCAGTGTTGTCAAGTTGGCTGTGAAGGGATTCCTTTCGATAGATAGGATCGGCAACTGGCATATTTCACTGAAAAATTCCATAAAAATGGCAGATTCAAAAGTTAACTGGCTGGAATATGTTTTGTCTGGTTTTTAGAAGAATTTTGGATGATATCGCAAACAATTTTTTGTGCTTTCCACAAAAGCTTGAATTAGATTTATGTTTTAAAGTTACATATTAGTGCGCAGAATCACATGCGAAGCAAATCTGGGACTGTATATTGATTTTGCAAAAACTCGTGCTTGCCGCTGTTGTCCAAAAGGTATTCAAAACAATTAAAAACTGCAGTATGGCATGGTGTATGTTTGCAAATACAGTATTTTCATAACTTGTATTTTAATGTTTCAGGCAATTGCAGGCATTTTCTATGAAGCGTTTTCTATAAAAGGAAACGGCAGCATAATTTGTTCTGGATATGTCTCCTTCTGACATATCCTTTGATATCAAAGGTTGCAAATTGCGTATGAATATCTCCCCTTTTAATTCTGTGCATACTTTTGGAATGAGACGGCTATTTATTGGTTGGGATGGAGATGGTTTGTGATCGCAGCTTCACTCTTACTACCAGCAACCACGAACAGAGCTGGTTACGACCACTCAAGAATGGCGTCCCACAGGGATCCATCTGGGCACCACTTCAACGTCTACACCTCTGACTTGCCAATCACCGTCTCCAAAAAGTATGCATACGCCAACGATCTAGCAATCGTGCGTGCTCATGGAACTGGCAAGCAGTGGGAGGAGTGCTCAAAAAAGACATGGCGACTATACGTGAATACCACCAGGACCTGGAAGCTAAAGTTCAGCACTACAAAAGCGGTATCGGCAATCTTCCAACTCAACAACAAGGAAGCTAAAGGTAAGCTAAAAGTCAACTTCAACAACGAAACCCTGCCCTTTTGCTGCGATCTCAAATATCTCGGAGTAACGTTGGACAGGACGCTCACGTATCACCGACACCTCGAGTCAACAGACCTGTAACCAGCTTGGGACACCAGGGTGTGCGAAGAGTTTTCTGAGAAGGGCCCAAAATTTTCAAACTATATCCAATAGTTTTTACCCTATGCCCAACACATTTTTACAGGGAGGAGCGAAAAATGTCCCTGGGGGGATCGGCCCCTAGTTACGGGCCTGCGAACCACTGCGCAAAAGTCTGACAACATGCGTCGCACTCTTGAGGTGACTTGCTGGCTCGGACTGGGGTGCTGGGCAACAGCTTTGCGAACAGCCACCTTAGGCCTGGTCCATTCGACCAGGCCTAAGCGTACTGCGCTCCTGTCTAGTGTCCCAGTGCTCACACCCGTATCATTGATCCTGTCATCAACGACGCCTTGCGAACTGCGACTGGATGCCTGCGTTCTACACTAGCGGACAATCTATCCTCGCTGGCATCCAACCTGCTGAACTTCATCGCAAAGGAGCCACCCTGTCTCTAGCACGCTGTGCCATGGAGCCTGGACATTTGCTCCAATCAGCGCTCACCTGTCCATCTAGTGGGAATGCACGTCATCTCAAATCGAGACACCAATTTGTACCCGCCTCACAACAACTCATCGGTTCATCTGACGACAACAACAGAAGTGCGGTGCTCTGTGCGGATCACCGATGGAATGTGGAGTGATTGGAGAACATTACGAGACTCCGTACTTTCATCAAGATGTTGGCACCAAGAACAGCGTGGGTCCGACTTAACCGCCTCCGCACCGTGTCGAACGTTTCCGCTCCTGCTTACACAAAAGGGGTGTCAGGACCGTAATTGCGGGGCGCAGGGAGGCGAAAACCCCTAGAAATTTTTCGCTGCCCCTGGAAAAATGTGCTGGACATAGTTTATAACCATTGGACATAGTTTAAAAATTTGGGTCTCCTCAGAAAACTCTTCGCTCCCCGGTGTCTCAAGCTGGCATCATGCCTATGGGGTATGACTCCTTTTGCGGCTGGTGAGTGTGGCACGGAAGAACAGTCCGTTGACCATGTTGTCCTTCACTGTCCAATCCATGGACCTCCCGTGGAGCACATGACCTGCCGGTTTTTGATGACAAAACAATCGAATGGCTGCTCAACACCTGCCCCGAGATCTAATGCGGTCTAGCAGTGGATTGAAAGAACTCGCTCAACCGATGAAGAAGTTTGTTTTATTTGAAAAAATTGTAAGCTTGATTCTGTAGAAACATTGCATTCTTGCCATTACTCATCTGCTCAATTCAAAACCGACAACATCCGGCCTGGTTCGGCTTGTTTAACATTTTTGAAGGTATTTGGTATATTTTGACAAGCAATTTGAAACTTTTGGTCCATCTAAACTTGGTAACTATGTATGTTGCAGTGAATGGCTTTCTCTTTCTGGTGTGGTGACAAGGTTTAACGAGCCTGCTTTAAGTAATTTTTTGAATAAACTCGCAGTGCGTGCTGCTTTAGTTAGCCTATGCCAGTGTGCGCTTTTCTGAGTTTAGCCTCTTTATTTAACCGCAGGCCCTTCACGTAGCATTCTCACCTTTGGACCTCGTGTAAATATAATTGTTCGGCAATAATAGTTAAGTCACAGCAGTGACCCACAAGCGAATCATATTGCAATTTATTTCCACGAGAAAACTAGTTTCGTGTCTGACACATCTTCAGTCCTGTGCAGCCGGTAAAAAAGTTACTAGCGAATATAGTTTTTCGATTGCACATGACAAACGAGCGCCTGATCTCAAATATGAACAAGCAACCTTTCTGCTGAAGTTCACATGCATCAAGCGTTTCGAAATTAGTTGGATTGATGTCTAAGAAGCAATCTAAGATTTCCATAAAGCGAAGACACAATGGCATTTGTATTAAAATATTACATTAGAAGGACTTTGACCTTGCACTTAGCATTGTGATACACAGGCAAGGTTCCCATAAAAACTTGACATCCACAGGGGTTCGAGGGGGCAAAAATTGTAGAGAACCTCTGAGATAGTGTATTTGTTGATGAAAACTTGTGCCAATCGCATACTTTGATGGCGAAATGTGGTTGGTGTGGGGGAGTATATTAAGAAAAAGTCTCATCGACACAATTGAATTACTGCAAGCCGAAACATATCACCTCCGGCTATAAGGAAGCTTAGCACTTTAAGCCCGTGACATGGAGCTTCTATCGTGAGCGTACTCATCATTGGAACAAACCAAAGATATCGTAATATGTTGGGTACAAAAAGCTTCCAAATAAACAGTGAGTCATGGTCAAAAATTTCAAATTCTTAAAATACTGAAAGAAAATTGTATTTTTGAGAGATAAGAAAAGGTTTATTGCTTAACCTCTTTATACCCACACGCAACGGATTAGAACTCAGCGCACATCATTTTGAAGCCCGAACACACCCGAGCCCGACATGTATTTCTGAAGCCCGATTTAGGCCCAAAAGCCAAATTTACCGAGTTAGTCAAGATATGCGCAACCGCAGGGTATTGGCAACGTAGCAAAGTAAATAAGACAAAATAAGAGGCAGTAGCAATTTTGCTGATACTCCCGGAAGAAAATATTCGTTTGTAATTCGCACCTAGCTTTTTTCAAAAGCAGTGTCCAAGCACCCTGATTGTCGAAATCAATACATCTGTCACTTTAACACTTCAAAGGAAATCACAATCCTTGCCTGGTGCAAAATCTAGCGAAATCGTTTCTTAAAACAAGTCAAAACTCCCGTTTAGTGATTGATCATTTCGATGCAATCGGATCTCGTGCTAATTTCCTCACGGCTGTTACCGTCTCAAAAAGAGTGTGAGACTAATCCGGGCAGTGAACAAAAGAACGCAGCTGCGTTTGCAATTCCAGCGTTAGCTGAAGAACAATCACTTCACTCACACCTCGGTGAGCGTGAGAAATCTGCGTCACGAACGAACAAAATCGTTACTCTGATTAGCATTAAAACAATTTTGTACGCACAGGGCCGGCCTGAAGCCGATGCAACCGATGCAGGTGCATTGGGCCCCGCGCCTCTGGGGTCCCCGCGCCATGTTGTTGGGGTAGATTATTCATTTTGCCAGATACACCCCGCGCGTGAGAATTCATTAGAAACGCCATATACATTTCATTGTTAAGAAAGAACGCTCTCGTCAAGACTAGGAAATTTCCTGTCGAACGTTAGCAAACGTGCTCAATTCTCGTGTTGGTGCTGTACTGTACTGTATATCTGCGCTCTACCACGATCGTGAGACGGTTGACTGAACATGATGACGTCATAAAATCACTGCTCAGAGGGACCCCGCGCCCAGGTCTTGCATTGGGCCCCGCATCTGCTAGGGCCGACCCTGTGTACGCAGGCACGAAATCGTCACGAAACATTTTGACAAACGTAAGCCCGAACCCGAAAAGCCCGGCCCAACTTACATCTTAGCTTTGAAGGAACACGAGCGTATACATGTGGGACGAGCAAAGATCACACGCATGGCGCTAATCACGGTTCCTATGGTGTTTCGCACCGCTGCAAAGTGCCGAGAGAAATTCCAAATACGAATCACAAAAGGTATGGGAGATTATGAATCACAAAAAGTCCAAATCATAAAATTTATGATATAAAATATTCCAAAATATTTAGATATAAAATATCCCAAATACGAATCATAAAAAGTCCGAATCATAAAATTTATGAGAGAGTGGGAGGCTGCAGAGGATCAGGGGTAATTTAGGCTTTGGCATGGTTGACAAGCATACCGTGTTTTTGATAGATTAAACCTACAGTATTTCCTTACGACTGAATGACTTAAAACGCGCTGAATGAAGATAAGAGTCTGCTTGCATTTACTGCAATTTCTGTCGCTACTTCTTTGCCGTTTGCCGAAAACCATGATTTGCCGTTAATTGTGGGTGCTGTTGACAATGATTCGCTCGAATCTTGTTTTTTTTGCTCCATTTGCGCAAAAAAGACCTGTAAAGAATCCAGGTGCCGTCAATGTTTATCTTAGTTCGTGTTTTTGAAAGCCAACAGTTCCAAAAAATAGAGTTGAAATCTTCCAAAACAGATTTTTGCAACGGTCAAAGTAGTTGAAAACCAAGGGGCAATTTGATGCAATTGCTCTTCCCGAATGACAACGGCACTTCTCGAAAAGGTGCTCCTCATTCAGCCTGCAGTATTTAAAAAACTTTTCACGCCACAGCATTCTTGGCATTAATCAGAACATTAACTTGAATCTATTTAACCTGCATATAGATCTACTCTACCTCATTGCTGAAATTTTCTGAGAACATTGTTTTTGTTTCAAAATCTTTGCTCACTGCTAATTTCTTATAGAATGCTCCCACTTGCACCAGCTTGGACAATAATGTAAATGACGACGCTTTAGTTTGCGTTTCTTTTTCATTTACGTGTTAGCCTCGGTGTTATGCTCTTTTGAAATATCAGGCTTAATCGATGTTTTCTGCCTGTATTAAAAATGTAGACGGCTGTTTTTGCTGATCAGAAAAACAGTTAATTTTATTTTTTGCTGACGCAGCTTCAAAAATAAAGTGCCAAATCGAAGAGGGCAAAACAACCAACTTCCAAACACAGCCAAAAGGAGTTACTGTGTTATAGTGCCGAAACGTGCTCCTATCGAGTAGTATTGCAAGTTCCCTCTTGAAGCCGCATGCGAACATTGTTTTGTGAATCAAAATCTTGAAGCAATCATCTTCTAACCAGCTTTACACAATAGTAACTCAGAGAAACAGGCTGGCCAACCTATTTTAAAAACACCTTTGCCGTGTCGCTCATATACTAGATCTTCTCGTAAACGGCTGCTTCAGCAGGTGAACCTCCTACAGTATAGCTAGCACGGATTGTTCAGCCCGGGGGCGTAGTGCTGAATCATTCGGCAGCAATTTTTCTCCTCCGAAGCAATCTCCCTTAAATTGCCAAGGTTGTTAGCTGTAAATTTCCAGTTCGTTAATAATAATACTAATAATAATAACAATAGTAACAATAATAATAATAATAATATTTATTTTGCAGCGAACTCGTGTTCCATATCACAAGGTACTCGAATAACACAATCAATGTTAAGCAGAATTCATTGCATTGATGCACGTATTGGTGCATATCAAAAGGCTTCAAAGAAACACGCTGTATCTAGAATATGAAAGGGTCCTGTAAATGTATGATCTTAGAGTTCTGGATTATTCCTTGCAAAGTTTAACCTTCATCAAGATATAGAGAGTCTGGTATCGTAACAGCTCGAAATGAAACGTTTTTGCGAGCAAACTGAGCTTTGTAGCAAAACTTTAGATTATCAACCTTAATCACCATTCTATTGCGCGAAAACCGTACATGAGTGCCAGCTTTTGGAGTGAACTTTTCGTTCAGATTGTGATTAGCTTTTTCCAAAACATGTCAACAACATGGAAATTACCTGCACACATAGGTGTTGGACAGCCATGTCCAACCAAATAGCTATCTGAGTCAAAAATTAGGTCACTGTTTTAACCAGGGCCGCACACTGAGTGACATATTAATGAGGGTCGCACATTGAATGGCTTACTTTGATTTTAGCAAACTAAATTTACCTTAAGGTAATATACTGAAAGCGTTCGAATCCGAGCTGCAATGGTAACAGACGTGATAAAGTGGCACTAAGGACCACCTGCAACAAAAATGTCAAATTCAAGATAATCAAAATAAGGACAGGTTGTCAGTGTGTAGGATACTTTTACTACAGCGAACGCCTGAACTGGGCCGCATGCGGCCCACGGGCAGCAGGTTGGACATAGCTGGTGTAGTAGACAAATCTTTATGGATGCGAAGGATTTTTGCCCGAATTTCCCCAAACTTGCCCAAAAGTTTTTGTGCGACTTTTGCCTGCAAATTTTCTCCCATAAAAATCATGAAGACATTATTTTGGTGTGATCTCCAAAAAAAGGTTTTCATGTGCTTTTCTACAAACGTTGGACGCCATTTTTTGAAATCAAACAACGTTGGGCGGGATATTTGCCCGGATTTTCAGGGATTTTGCCCAAATTTTCAGAGATTTTGCCCGACTTTTCAACTCATCAAAACTTTTGGGGGTGCGCTTGCACTCCCTACATCCCCGCCTCCTACACCACTGCCTATACATTTTATTCAGACTGTAAAGTCTCTCATTATTTCAGAAACATTACTCTGCGATGCTTCCTGTGCTTCTTTACATAAAACAACTTTCCCCTCTCAACCTCCAACTTTCCCCTCTCAACCTCATAAGCTTCTGTGCTTGTCTTACACGTGCGCTCAGTCCAACGTTTATCTGATACGAATTACAAAGTTTATTTTGAGACGTAAAAGAAAATAGTAAAAGTAGGACAGATCAAAGGAAACAGTAGCCTGCAGCTTCCAACAACTCCCAAAAAATTGATCTGTCTGAAAACTGTGCATGTTTTGACACATTAAAACTTTGCTCTATCCATATGAGACACACACATCAAACTTATTGTGCACCCGTTACTTATCAATGCACTGGCAAAACTTACCCTACTTTTTCAGGTTATTATACAATACAGTACCGTGGTTCCTCGCTAACGTGATAAACACACCCAGTACTTTGGGTTTGTATCATGTTACTTCAGCCGTAGTTTGCCGCACGATAATGCTTGAAGAGTAACCGCATGACATGAGGTGGGCATCCTGTCTCGATATGTTAAACGTGACAGCCAGTGGCGTAACTGACTGCATTCGATATTTCCCAAATGCATGATAAGCTGCGTTGTTTTTTTTTGACGGCTGGGTAACTAGAGTAGTTTTTGACGACACACACCAATGGTTGCTCGGATCCTGCGTGAAATTTAATCAGACCGCGGTCGTGGTGTTGAAAGATTCATTTCGAAACTAAGAAACAGTGGCAGAAATGGGAAGATTGATCTTCCGTGCATTTCAATGTGAGATGGAACTGGGTTATATTACTGTCAGCAGATTTTTTCTTGTCCCAGTAGCAAAAGGTTTGTGAAAGCATCAAGAATTGGTTTCAGTTAATTATTCGAATTTATCCTGGCTGCAGTATCGCGTTGCTGTCTTGTGTATACGACTTCGAAACATCTTACGTAAGGGCTTCGTGACTGCAGTTTTAACTCCACCCACACATTGTCCTGAAACCTCATAGAATTTTGTGCAGATTTTCTGCAATGACTCAGAAGCAATTCTTACGCGTATTTCAGCTCTCTGCCCCGGAGGTCAAATATTTCTATCGGGAAAACACTTGAAAGAATTCGCAGATCATATTCGTTTGGTGAAAATGATTTAAAACATGAAAAAACTTTGGCAAAGAATTTGCTTCGGAAGGAGTCGAAGCTGCCTATGTCGCTCGAACAAATCATTTCATTTATAACTACTTAAAAATTGTTACTGGTAGCTGTAACTCTTCCCGTCACCAGCGCTTCACGCGAAAGAAGTTTTTCGAGAATGAAATCAGTGAAAGCATTTCCCAGAAATTCCATGACCAGTGAAAGATTGCATAACACTAGTCTACTTTCAGTTGAAAGATACGAGCTGAAAAACAGATTTAGATGATTTCGTTGACCACTTTTTGACAGTCGACATGAATAGTCGAAGTATTTTATCTTACATTGATGTGATCATGATAAAAATTCTAACGTAGACTGTGCAGGGATCTGTGTGAGGTGAGAATTATATTGCTCATTGTCTATTTGTCTGAACCTTTTTAGGTTTAGAGTTAGTGCTCTTTTCGCTTATGACAGGACAGTCATAAATTAGGACAGGATTTAAAAGTCAGCTTTTGAGGATCAGTCAAAGGAAAAGTCAGTGTGAATATTAAAATGAACAACTTTGTTGGGAATGTTCTGCAAAATAAGTTTTACACCTGCTGTTACATCTTGCTATCAGGTACACGCCGACGCATGCCTATCTGCGGCGCTGCTATGCTACTTTAGGTGCAATAGGTGCCGAAACCTCGCTGCTATATATTGCATTGAATAGTCCCAGGGGTGGATCCAGGGGGGGGGCAGTTGGGGCTATCGCCCCCCCTAAAACCTACAAAAGTATGTTTATTCACCATAATTTTTTACAATTCGGAAAACAACATTCGCGATATAAGCCCATTCTGTCGTCCATTGTTTTGTGACAGCAATGCTGTTAAGTATATTTCATCTCTCTTACAGTAGTGAACCCGTAATGAGGCTTGAATGCGAAATATTACTGAAATCGTCCCCTCTAAACTTACTGGCTGGATCCGATCCTGAATAGTCCTCACCCTATCCGTGCTGTAAATGGGCATTACATTCGTAATAGTAGTTGCATAACATTGTTATTGTTACACCGCAATCACAAAATGTTCATAAGTTGCCACGAAAATGGATTAGCCAGTAGTCACCAATGCGTTGGCCGATAGTTTATTTTTTAAATTTGATTTGTAGTAAGAATAGTTTGACGAAACTTGTTGGCTATCAACAGCCTACTTGTCTCTGTGTCAAGATGGAATTCATGGTTGGAACCATTTCGCTTTCACGTGGATTTTATTCACTTTCGTGGAGCTGTTGTCGTTCATGTGGGGTCGACACAATTGTGTACGAAAAATGGTGTTTCGTTTCACATGCGCAGTGCTGTGGAAGTTGCATGGTTAGCACAATAGCACAGAATATTCGACATAGCAGTAACGCGTGTGTAAATGCATCTACAATGGCGTTTAGGTGTCTCCACTGCAGTGGTTCCCAACCTTTTTTGATGCATTCCTCCCTTGGCTCACTTTGGAACTTTTCATTCCTCCCCTATTACACAATTTCAGCAGGGAGGCTGAAAAAGTTAAAATCTAAGTTTTGCGATGACTCAGATCGCACGTTGTGGGTTGAAGTGTAATCCTAGTGGCGTTGTTGTGTCCTTTCAATAAGCCATTATTGTACGATAATTAGCTCTGCTTGTTGGCTTCAAACAAGCAGCAAGTTTAACTGGGGAAAAGACAAATGATCACTCAGAAAACTATGGAATGCACTTAAACATTTAACTAAGCAGGTATCAATGATATAATAATCCAATAGATAGTGCCACTGTTAATTTCGTGACAGAAAGATAAAAATGAAACAAAAGTACAAAGAACGACACATTGAATTCACCAGTAATAAAAGTTTTAAATACCAACTTACTTCAAATTTCAACTCGATCACTGCGAAATTTGTTCTTGTTTTTCACCGGATAGTAGTTGGATACCGGGTATGATTGCTATAAAACCAAACTGCATATATGAAATCAACAGTGATGGAGTCTCGAGACTTGGTTTCGGTCTCTTTGCGAGTCTTGGTCTCTAAGGTTTCAGGTCTAGTCTCGATACTTTAAGATATAATACCATCGCAGATTTGAGCGTGAAATGCACGGCAAGCCATTGTAAAGTAGGAATTATATTAGAAACCATTAGGCTTACTAGCGAGGTTTACTAGATTACTAGCAAAATTCACGAGGAAACATTACATTTACAAGCAGTAGCATAACATGAAAGTTATAACTAATTGGTAGCGAACTAGCATGGCTTTGCATAGCAGTACCTTATCAGGAGCTTTTAAAAAAAACAATGTAAACAAATGTGTGAAGTTTTCATCTGTGGAAAAAATTCGTATGTTTTTAGCACGGTAACCAGTCTTATTTTTGCCTAAGCTTTGCAGGTCAAAATGTGCTTTACTTTGTGATTCATCACTGCTAATTATTAATTTGATTTTTTAATTTATTTGTTTGTGAGCAGACACGAAGTCCATAGTATGAACACACACACTCTGCAGAACGCAGGTTGATAAAAACAGACAATACAGAACGTAGTACAAGACATTGAAGCCGACGAAATCACAGGGTTACAGACACTTTTTGCAACTGCATTGAAGACAGAACCATAGGGTTACAGACACATTCTTAACACTATTGTTAGCTAAAACGTAACACTTGTTACAGCACTACTGCGGAGTAGGGCGCTAATTACTAACTTGGTCTAGTCTAGGTAAAATGCGCAAGCGTTGTGGCTTGGCACGCCATCGATCAACCGGACACTGATCGATTAGTGCGAAAGATAAGAAATCAGAAGTTTTCATCTGTTTTAAGAGTCAAAGGTTAATTTCGTGCTAGAAGTCATACTATTCTTTGAACAAAGGGATTTTAAACACATTGTCGCATTTGTGTTAATGCAAATGTGTGCATGTTAGAAAGAACACATGAGACAGGTAATCGACGATGTGTTTTGCGCTCTTTGCATGGTTTCCCCGGGCAGCGCTGTTAGCTGGAATCGCCAAGACTACAACAGGCAAAGCATGCAACGAGTGAAAAACACTTGGTCAAGTGGGGCTGGTCTGTGTTTAAATGATCGGACACGATGTACTTTTCCAAACAACCATTTTCTTGATTCTGGTCGTAAGAAATAACAAAAGGTCCTCAGACACTGACGGTAAAACCAGCAACTGTCTTTCCAGAAATTGTTTATATTACCGTTGTCTTTGAGTTACGTTTCTGCTAGTACAGTGGTTCTTAACCTGGGGTAAATTTACCCCCAAGGGTAAATTTTCAAGGGTAAATTTTACCTTCGGAGGGAGTAAATTTACTGAATAATAACTTATAACAAACGTGAACTTTTGGAAATTTACAAAATGTTATAAACTAGATTATTAGGCTAGTTACAGTAGTTGCAGGACAAAACCCGAAAGTACACCCGACATTGTTTTGTTCATAGATTGGTGAGAGGCCCCATGTCAGGTATCACAGAACGTTGCAACGAAATAGGTTTACCGATATATCACACAAACTGGAGATGTTGGCATATGGTTGTTGGCAAATAACTAGAGATGTTGGCACTTTGGCATATGGTTCAGAGATATGCATCATAGGCTACTTACAAGTTTTATGTTTTTAGTTCATCTTTAAACATGCAGGTTAACAGATTCAATTGATCAGCTCATGCGCACAACATTGTTCCTGTTCACGACTTCATTTGGACTTTGTACGTAACAGGAGATTGTAACTCTGTCAGAATTGAAAATTCCTCTATTGTGCAATAAATTTCACTGGTTTCACAAACGTTGTCAGAATGCAGTGCCATTTTTCTCTTTCTTTTCACAGCATGCTATAGACCGCATCAAGGTCGGATCCAGCCATTAAGTTTAGGGGGGACGATTTCAGTAATATTTGGTAGTCAAGTCTCATTCGCGGGTTCACTACTGTAAGAGAGATGAATTAGCCTATGCTTCACCACTGTGACAAAATAATGGACGGCAAAATGGCCTTATATCGCGAATGCTTTTTCGGAATTGTACGAAATAATGGTGAAGAAAGTTACTTTCATAGGTTTTAGGGGGGGGATCGCCCCCATTGGATCCGCTCCTGGACCGCAGACAGTGGACAGCCAGTATAGTGGATGTCTATTTAGTGAATGAGATTTTCATGAGTTAACAATTGAAGATTTCAACGTTCTCAGTTAATATGTCAAAGAAGGTAACTTAACTAGAACCATACGTGGACTTTGGGTTGAATTCGTCATAAAACAGATGATATTCAAAAACCTCAACGTATCTTTTGTTCCAAAGCCCTTGGTGATGGTTCCACGAAGCCGTCAATTTTGTAGGCTCATTTTGCTACACACCATCGTGCACAAGTACATGAAAACCAAATGTCTTTGCAGACCAACTGCTCTCGATTTCGTGCTGTAGGAACTCTGCCTATATTCAGGTTTGTTTCTGAAGACACGATAGGATTGGAAGCATCCCCATGCGTTGCTTTTGCAATAGAAAAAGAAAAGACACCGCCTGCAATTTGAGAATGACTTATCAAACCGCATGTGGAATTGGTTTGTGGAAAATGGCATAAAAAGAAAATTTAGAGAATGATTTACCAAAAAGTATGTTGTCGTACAAGTGTTATGTCTTGTGATATTTCAGATCACGTGGCAAATGAAATTTGAGGTAATAAAGCAACAGGCCCCTTTTGCTGGGTAGGTCAACAGACGCGTCGAACTGCTGACGCTCCTATGCTCCATGAAGTCAGGTTTTACAACTCTGAACAAAAGGGCACTGCACATCATTTCTACTCCTTGGATTTTTCATCGATATGGACTGGCAAGATAAGCCTTTCCAGAATACCTGAAAATAGTTTTGAAACACATGACTGAACGTGTGAATTTTATCAGGCCACGGGCTTGTCTTTTCAAACTGCTTTTAAAGATGAATTGATTTATCTTCAATGTTAATCAATGCTTTATTCCAAATTCAAATCTTGCAACTGTGACTTTTCTAAATTTTGGTGTGGATTGGGCGAAGAGTTTTCTACGCTGTCGAAGCACGCATTTGAAATTATTATACCTTTTCAGAATACCTATCTGTGTGAGACAGGGTTCTCCTCAAAATCCATAAAACGAAACAGTGATCTCGATTGATTCCCAAAGATGACATGAGAGTATCACTTTCAACCACTGTTCCCAGAATGTCAGATATTGTGCGTAGAAAATACGCACAAAAGTATCACTGAGTGACTGGCTGGTTGAAATTGTTTGTCATTTTTCAATAGGAGAAAAATTAAACATAGCTGGCTGTATATTCCTTCTTCCTAACGTTTTGCCCCTTGACTCAGTGATATGCCGGTTCGTATGAAACGGTTTTTAGAATTTCAACAACCTCAGCAAACCACTTCTTAAAAGTATTCATGCTTGCTCGTAAGAGCATTTTATTAAATTTTCATCTCAGATACTGACAATGATTCGTACAGGCTTTAACCTAAAGTTGGATATGATTTGACACACCAAACGTTGTTGGGGGTAAAATCAAATTTTTCATTTTGTTAAAGGGTAAATGAGACAAAAAAGGTTAAGAACCACTGTGCTAGTAATTCTCCTCTGAATCGTCTGAGCCTGTGATTGTTATTTTTTCGCTGATTTCCTCATGGTAAGAGTGCTGCTTATAAAAAACTACCAGATTAAGTTACTCAAAAAAGTTTGGTATATTCTCGTAGTTTTGCGTAGCCTGCTTCATAGATTTCATTTTCCATTCAACTTGAGGCACACCACGACAATTGAAAATATCAGTACGTGAAAATGAACAGAAATTGGAACTGGATCCGGAGCCGGAGCCATTAAAAAAGACAACGCCGGAGCCGGAGCTACAGTCATGAAAACCAACAGCTCCGGAGCTGGAGCCGGAGCCACTTTCATGAACAGAAGAGTTCTGGAGCCGGAGCTATGTCATTTTTACGACGGCTCGCAGCCCTGTTCTTATCAAATCATATTCTTGAAGTAAGTTCAGTTGTGCACCTCAGTGTGTGCGGGATTCCTTAGGTTTTGGTTAGGGTTCGGTTGTTGGAGTTGCTTGAGCAGATGCGTGTAACGAAGTTGAATTTTTACATTATTGTCTTGTGCAGATTTCAGCC